>JAEEGK010019001.1_pt1 | contig 14791 bp, 12 predicted proteins | sample 8958771 | NCBI WGS metagenome assembly JAEEGK01 (sample SAMN16246547, study PRJNA631951) | gut metagenome | biome: gut microbiome; feature: rumen; material: SC-attached | host: Bos | place: Iran: Karaj | collected 2018-10 | reverse complement strand
TAGATCCGCAGTGAGCAAGCCGGTCACGACAGCCTTGGTTTTCTTGGCTTTCGCGATATTCGGAATCTATTCACTGACAAAGACATCAGTCGCACTATTCCCTGATTTCGACGCCAATGTGGTATTGGTGATGTCGTCTTATCCGGGAGCGAGCGCCTCTGATGTTGAGAATAACTTGACCAAGCTTCTGGAGAACACGCTCAACAGTGTGGCGAACCTTAAGAACCTGACTTCCCGCTCCCGTGAGAATGTCGCGATCGTGATGCTGGAGTTCAAATACGGAACGGATATAGATGAGGCGAGTAACGACATCAGGGACAAGTTGGACCTGATCAACTCGGCCCTGCCAGACGGGGCCTCCGTGCCTGTTCTGTTCAAGTTCGGTATGGACGATATGCCTGTCTTGATTCTCTCCGCCACCGCTGATAAGAGCATGGCTGGTCTCGACAGGATTCTGGACGATAGGGTGGTCACTCCTTTGGGACGTGTCACGGGAGTTGGAACTGTCTCTGTCGCGGGAGCTCCCGCCAGGGAGATCCATGTTTATTGCGACCCTAACAAGCTTGCCGCTTACGGCTTGAGTGTCGCCGGAATATCCCAGATTATCGCCGCTGAGAACCGTAATGTCCCTTCAGGCTCAATCGATATCGGTTCCGAGTCATTCTCCCTGAGGGTTGAAAAGGAATTCAAGGATCCTTCGGAACTCCTTGATGTCGTGGTCAGTTACCGTGGCGGCCAGGTGGTATACCTGAAAGATGTCGCCAGGGTTGAGGACGGGCTGGAGGAGAAATCGCAAGAATCCTATACCAATGGAAACCGGTCGGCTATGATCGCCATCCAGAAGCAGTCTGGAGCGAACACGGTCAATGTCGTGAACGCGGCGAAGCAGAGAATAGCCGAGATCGCTCCGACCCTTCCTTCCGATATCAAGATCACCGAGGTGGTGGACAACTCCTCAGAGATCCTGAACACGATCAACTCCCTTAAGGAGACCATAATCATAACCCTTCTCGTGGTCATGCTTGTGGTGTTCGTCTTCTTGGGAAGATGGAGGGCGACATTCATCATCGTCCTGTCGATTCCTATCGCGTTGCTGGGCTCCCTTGTGTACCTTTTCGCTACCGGGAACACATTGAATATCATTTCAATGTCAGCACTCTCCATCGCGATCGGTATGGTCGTGGACGACGCTATCGTGGTCTTGGAGAACATATCCACTCACCTGGAGCGAGGGGAGAAGCCGAAAGAGGCCGCGGTCCACGCCACTTCCGAGGTCGGTATCTCGGTTATAGCGTCCACTTTGACTATGCTCTGCGTCTTCCTTCCTTTGACCATGGTCTCCGGAATGGCTGGAATAATGTTCAAGCAGTTGGGTTGGATCGTTTCGATCATCATGATCATCTCCACCACCGCCGCTTTGACCCTTGTCCCGATGCTTTGCTCAAGGATGCTGAAAGCTGGCCCCAAGACTGGAAAACTCCATAGGGCTATTTTCGATCCCATCGAGAAGGGGCTTGACGGCCTTTCCGCTTGGTATTCCAGAATCATAGCATGGGCTGTCACTCACAGGAAGACTGTGATCTTCGGTGCCTTGGCAATCTTTGTCGGTGTGCTCGCTCTTCTGGCTCCCGGCCTCAAGACGGAGTTTTTCCCCACGATGGATGGAGGTCGCCTTTCTGTCTCGATTGAGCTGCCTGTAGGTACCGAACAGAGTGTCACAGGGGCTTTCGCCAGGCAAATATGCGATCGCCTGGAGGAGGAAATTCCTGAGATTCAGGTTCTTCAGTACCGTTATGGACAGGCCAGTTCCGACAATGTGATCGGAAGCATGCAGAATAACGGCTCTCATGTCATCTCGATGAATGTGAATATCGGATCCATGGAAGATCGCAAGCGCTCGTCTTCCGAAATCGCCGATATTATCCGCAAGGATCTCCGAGAGTATCCGGAGGTGAAGAAAGCCACCGTCACTGAAGGCATGGGTGGAGTCGGAGGCGCCGCCTCTCTCCGTCTCGAGATATATGGTTACGACTTCGACGAGACCGACCGGATCGCCAAAGAGGCCCAGGCGAAAATGCTCGCTGATCCCGCCTTCACCCAGGTGATCTTGAGCCGTGATGATTATACTCCCGAGTACCAGGTCGACTTCGACCGGGAGAAACTAGCCCTGAACGGTCTTAACTCCACTACCGCCGCGGCGGCTTTCAGCGCCGCGATGAGCGGTTCGGTGAATTCGTTCTACCGCGAGGACGGAGATGAGTACAACATCCGTGTCATCTATGACAAACGCTTCCGCACGAGCGTTGAGGATATTGAGAATATATTGATTTACACCCCTTTGGGTGGTGCCGTCAGGATCAAGGATCTGGGCACTGTCGTGGAGTCGAAGGTGCCTCCGACAATCGAGAGGAAGAACCGTGAGAGATATATTTCAGTGACCGGAATCGTCACTCGGGGATATGCCCTTAGCGATGGAGTCGCCGTCACCAACAGGGTACTCTCCGAGATTGACATCCCTAACAACATATCTACCGAGATCACTGGAGACTTCGAAGACCAGCAGAGCATGTTCAAGGATCTCATTGTCCTTATGATCTTGATCATAATCCTGGTCTACATGGTCATGGCCTCCCAGTTCGAGTCGTTCATGAGCCCGCTTGTGATCATGTTCTCGGTGCCGTTCGCTTTTATCGGTGTGATTCTGGGACTTAGACTCACCGGGACAGCGCTCGGGGTAATGGCGATGATAGGTGTCATCATCCTGTTGGGTATTGTCGTGAAGAATGGTATCGTGCTGATAGACTACACTATACTCATGCGGGAGAGGGGAATGAACGTCATCAACGCTTCCGTGACCGCCGCCAGGAGCCGATTGAGGCCTATCCTCATGACCACTCTCACCACCGTTCTTGGTATGTTGCCCATGGCTTTGGGCAGGGGAGAGGGTTCCGAGATGTGGCGCTCCTTGGGTATGACAGTTTGCTGGGGCCTTTCATTCTCGACACTGATCACACTCGTGCTTATTCCCGCGGTGTACTGCGTGTTCGCCACACGCCAAGAGAAAAGAAAGGCTAAAAAACTCGCCGCTGGAGCTAAAGTTTGACGAATAAAACAGACAAAGAGATGAAAGCGATATTTATAGCGTATAACCAGGCGTATGGAGAGGAAATAGTCGAACTCCTCGATGAGAAAGGCCAGAGGGGATTCACCCAGTGGGTGGACATCCAAGGCAGGGGAGGAGAGGAAGGAGAGCCTCATTATGGCAACCATGCCTGGCCGACCCAAAATTACGCCATCCTGACCATAGTCAAGGATGACGCTAAGGCTTCGGAATTGCTTGACGCCTTGAAGGAGAAGGATGAGAAGTATCCTGATTTGGGTCTGAGGGCCTTCTGTTGGACTGTCGACAAGATGGTTTAGGGATTTTGCTTGAAACAATGATTTTTATAAATTTGTATTCTGAACTTTAATCGAGAATAAAATGGAAATAACTGCCACTAATGAGAATTTCGCGGGAATCATTTCCGCTAATAGCGTTGTCCTGGTCGACTTCTGGGCCACCTGGTGCGGTCCTTGCCGTATGCTCGGTCCCACTGTTGAGACTGTCGCCGGAGAATATGACGGGAAAGTCGCCGTCGTGAAGTGCAATGTCGACGATTGCGAGGATATCGCGGTCCAGTATGGTATCAGGAATATTCCTACGCTCATCTTCTTCAAGGATGGGCAGGCTGTTGACAAACTTGTGGGCAATGTCCCCAAGGCCGAGATTACAGCAAAGCTTGATGCTCTACTTTAGTATTTGATTATCAATTTATTCCAAGAGATATGAAGAGAATGTTTATCGTGGCTGCTATTGCCACTCTCGCTTTTAGCGTTAGCGCCGCAGCGCAGCATTATGACTATACCAGGTTCGGTATCACTGGTGGTGTGACCTCTTCTTCCAGCAAGGTGAAGAATGTGGACTCAAAGTCCATCTCCCTGTACCACGCCGGTATCGCTTTCGAGATTCCTCTCGGAGCCGGTTTCGCCATTCAGCCTGAGGTTCTTTATCAGGTCAAGGGAATGTCTCTCAACAATTGGGGAGATTCCACCACCGGACAGATCGGCAAGTCTTTCGAGACCAAGGTCGGTTTTGTTGAAGTTCCTGTGCAGATCCAGTGGGGACCTGATCTTGTGGCTTTCCGCCCCTACGGTTTCGTAGAGCCTTTCGCCGGCTACCAGATCTCATCTGGAGGTGACCATACTTTGAAATCTGAGCTTCAGAAAGTTGAATACGGAATGAGCCTCGGTGCCGGTATCGACATCTGGCATCTCCAAGTCGCCGCCAAGTATTTCTGGAACTTCGGCAGTGTTTACAAGAGCGATTTGAAAGAGACTGGAAACACTATCACTGGACTCAAAGATGGCAACACCTTCAATGGCTTTGCCATTTCTGTCGCCATTTTCTTCTAATGGGAAGTGAGAAGGCTCAGGAGCGGAAGATAGTCTTCTTCTGCTCAGCCAGTTTTGATATAGACGAGAAATACAACCAAGCTGCGCGGGAAGCTACCCGCGCGGCTTGTTCGCTTGGATATACCGTGGTTTCCGGCGGTACTGTCAAAGGTACTATGGGAGTTGTCGCGGATGAGGTCGTGAGGTGTGGCGGGCGCCATGTGGGAATCATTCCCCGGTTTATGGAAGATGTTGTGTATCCGTCACTTGACGAAACTGTCTGGACTGACACCATGGCTGAGCGGAAGGAGTTGATGAGGGAGGGGACCTGTGTCGCTGTGGCTTTGCCAGGCGGAATAGGCACTCTTGATGAGTTGGTTGAGACCCTGACTCTCGCGAAACTCGACCTCTACAAAGGCAAGGTTATCGCTCTGGATTTCGATGGTTTCTACGAGCCTCTGAAAGCCCTTCTCGACCATTATGTCACGACCGGGATGCTGGACAGCCGTTCCAGGCAGCTTATAGCTTTCCCTAAGACGATTGAAGAGTTCTCAGATCTTCTCAGATAAATCATGCTAGACCGGATAAAGACACTTCTCGGACAGGACTGGATCGCTACCCAGGACATGATTCGTTCGTCACTCAAAAGCGATATAGAGCTTTTGGACGCGACCAATTCAGCTATTCTCTCCACTGGAGGAAAGCAACTGAGGCCTATCTTGTCACTGCTCGTAGCCCGTGCCTGTTCCGGCGGTCACGCGTCTGAGGACAGCATCCGTTTCGCGGCGGCATCTGAGCTTCTGCACAATGCCACCCTTCTCCATGATGATGTGGCGGACAACAGTGCTGAGCGGAGAGGCGTGCCGACTGTCATGTCTCTGCTAGGAGGACCGGCTTCTGTGCTTATCGGGGATTTCTGGCTTGTGCGGGCTATGGATAACATTCTCGCATCTGTCACCCGTGGGACAAGGGCGATCCGTATCTTCGCCAAGACTCTCAGTGATCTGGCAGAAGGGGAAATGCTGCAGCTACAAAAGGCTGAGAGCTGCGACACTACCGAGGAGGACTATTTCCGGATAATCTACAATAAGACAGCTTCCTTATTCGAAGCTGCGGGGATCACCGCGGCACTATCCGTTGATGCTCCTGAAGATGTGATGGAGGCGGTGAGGAAATACTGCGTCTGCCTTGGAATCGCGTTCCAGATCAGGGATGACATGCTGGATTATTCTGACGGGGATGGGCTCGGGAAGCCGGTAGGAGCTGATCTCGACGAGCGGAAGATCACTCTTCCACTTCTCGGAGCCTTGTGTTCACTCGGCGAAAATGAGGAGTCCAGATTCCGTTCCATGGTTAAAGATATTCCGGAACATCCTGAATATAAGCCCGAAATACGTGGCCTGGTATTCGAAAAAGGAGGGAATGAATATGCGGCTTCACGCCTTATAGAATATATCGAGAAAGCCATCAAAGCCATTGGAACTCTTCCGGATTCTGAAGAAAAAGAGTATCTTGTGAAAATCGCTCGTTTCACCGCGGACAGGAATAAATGACACTGGAAAACATCATAGGCAACCGTGACGCCGTCAAGGCTTTGGGAGGGATGATCCGCGAGGGTCGTGTCCCACATGCCATGATGCTTTATGAGAATGACGGGTGCGGCGCGATGGCAATCGCCCTGGCTTTTTTGAGTGAGTTGTTCTCCAGTGAGCATAAGGTTTCCGGCTTGATTCATCCGGATGTCCATTATGTCTATCCTGTCGCCACCGGATCCAAGGTGTCCGAGAAAGTCGACAAACTCCGGGCTGATTTGTTCCTGAGCTATTGGAGAGAATTGATGAAGGCCAACCCTTATGCTCTTGAGACTGAGATAAATGACGCTTTCGGGATTGAGGGGAAACAGACTGTCATCAACAATGCTGAGGCTAAGGAGGTGCTGGAGACCATTTACCTTACCCCTGTTGAGGGTGGCTGGAAGGCAGTGGTCGTGTATCTTCCCGAGAAGATGAACGCCACGGCGGCCAACCGGCTGCTGAAGGCGGTTGAGGAACCTCCGGAGAGAACGGTTTTCCTCATGATAACCCATTCTCCCGAGAAGGTCTTGCAGACCATTTCCTCGAGATGCCAAGCATTGAGGATTCTTCCGGAGACTAAGGATGAGATCGTGGAGATACTTGTCTCCCGGTTCGGGAAGGATCCGGATGAGGCGGCGTCCGCTGCCCAGATCGCTGGCGGGAGCGTAGGTGAGGCTCTTCATTACCTTTCCGGTAAAGAGGACTTCGAAGGCCAGATGGAGATCTTTTCCGGGCTAATGGAAGCTATTGATTCAAGGGATCTTATTACTGCGCTTTCGTATGGTGACGCCTTGGCTGGGCTGGGGTCGCGGGAAAAACAGAAAGCTTTTTGTAAATTCGCGTCGGAGAACCTCCGCAAGATATTCCTGATACAGCAGAAACTGACTGGTATCGCTGGTTTGGCCACTGATGAGGAAGAAGCCCTCACGAGGATTGCGTCAAAGTGCAAAAAGAGTTTTCCCAGGCAGGCGCTTTCATGCCTTGACCGAGCCAAACTGCTGATAGACAGGAATGTGTCGCAGAAGATACTGTTCTGCGAGCTTGTCGGAAGGTTGTATTCATTATATTGACGACCACGATGGAAAATATAGTTAACGAGGCCATAATATTCGACTGCAGCCGGGGATGCACTGTCACACGTGACAACGAGTCCGGGGAGTACGATTGCAACTACCGTCAAGGATGTTGCAAACTCGAAGCTTACAACTGGCTCAAGGGTGTGAACCAGGAGCAGTACAAAGATTTATTCGAGGTCCGTTTCAAGAACACCCGTAAAGGAATATATATCAACGCCTCAGGTCAGGGGATCAAAACCGGGGACTTGGTGGTGGTCGAAGCCGCTAACGGTCATGATCTCGGAATTGTGACTCTTGAGGGGCCTATTGTCGGCCGCCAGATGAAGTGCAAGGGCGTTGACATGGAGACCACGGTCTTGAGAAAGATATACCGTAGGGCGAAGCCTTTTGATATTACCAAGTGGCAAGAGGCTATCGCTCGGGAGCAAGATACGATGATCCAGGCTCGCCGTATCGCCGCGGAGCTTGGCCTGGACATGAAGATCGGAGATGTGGAGTTCCAGGGTGATGGGACGAAAGCTATATTTTATTACATCGCTGACGGTCGTGTCGATTTCCGTCAGCTGATCAAGGTCTATGCGGAGGAATTCCGTATCAGGATCGAGATGAAGCAGATCGGAGCCCGCCAGGAAGCCGGGCTCATCGGAGGGCTTGGTGTCTGTGGAAGAGAGCTTTGCTGCGCCAACTATATCACTAACTTCCAGTCGATTTCGACATCGGCCGCCAGGGTTCAGGACCTATCGCTGAATCCGCAGAAACTTGCCGGGCAATGTGGCAAACTCAAGTGCTGCCTTAATTACGAGGTCTCCAATTACATGGATGCCCAGACTAGGATTCCCAAGGTCACAGAACCGCTTGAGTTCGAGGACGGATTGGTATATCTGGTCAAGACTGACATCCTCCAGGAGATGATGTATTTCTCCTACGAGAAGGGTTCGCTCACCAATGTCTACCCGCTCACCGCGAGCGAGGTGCGTGAGATTATCATGATGAACCGGAACGGGGAACGCCCGGATTCCCTTAAGAACGATCCGGAACCTCTTGGCCCTCAGTTTATTTCAGCTGTCGGTGATGATAGTATCACTCGTTTCGACAAACCGAAGAAGCAGAAGAGCAAGAACCGTAACAGGAACCGTGATAACCGTGGTGGCGGACGTGGCAAGAATCCCCACAAGGATCAATCATAAGTCGTGATGAGGGGACGTTTGTGGATATTCGTCCTGGCGGTGGCGCTCGCATGCTGTTCCCGCCCGCCGTCCCGGGAGTTCTTTGTCCTCCGGGAGAACGCCGAATATGGCGACACTTATTCTTTTTTTCTGGACATGGATGACTCCACCCAGACATATTCTTTGGATTTCTTCACCAGGCTCGAGAGGAATTCATTCAGGGAATTTCCGCCCGAGGATATCATCTTGGATCTCAGGTGGTTCTCTCCTTCAGACTCTATTTTGACAGACACGGCTTTCGTCAAAGTGAAGGATCTTGCGGGATCCGGTTATTACTCTCGAGACCTTATAACCCCGTTTAGTACGGATCTGGATCTCCCGGAAGTGGGGGAATGGAGGCTCAAGGCCAAGGTAGTCAATGATTCTGAGGAGATCCGCGGTTTGGGGATAATTTTAAGACACGACTGATGGGTCACGATAAACTTAGGAAGTTCGCCGAGAATGAGACTTTCGCCTGCCTGCTGCAGCCGGATGCCTCAAAGGTTTTGGACAAGACTGGAGATCCTTCTGAGGGCCTGAAGCTCCATGAACATCCGATTAAAGGTCATTGGGATGAGATGATGTTCCACAATGACCAGCCGATTGTTTTGGAGCTTGGCTGCGGAAAAGGAGAGTACACTATTGATTTGTCCAGAAGAGTCCCGGAAAGGAATTATATCGGTGTGGATATCAAGGGAGCGAGACTCTGGAGAGGCGCGAAGACAGCCACTGAGGAAGGGATTGGGAATGTGGCGTTTCTGCGGACGAGGATAGAGTTCATAGAGGCGTTTTTCGGGCCCGGGGAGGTTAGTGAGATATGGTTGACGTTTTCTGATCCTCAATTGAAGAGCGAGAACAGCCGTCTGACCAGTCCGCTTTTCCTTGAGCGTTATCGCAAGTTCCTCCGTCCTGGCGGAATCATCCACCTCAAGACCGACAGCCGTTTCCTCCATGAATATTCCAAAGCGGTAGCCCTCGAGAACGGTCTCGACATCCTCGCCTCGACAATTGATTTATACGGTGGCAGATGTCCCTCGTGCGACGTCCGCTCCGCGGACCCCACCACCGGCTTTGCCGGCGGTCCCCCCTCTTACGTGGCCGAGGGTGGCCACGGTTGCCGGGGGGAATACTCCCTCGGAGCGGAGTTATTCGAGGTTCAGACGTTCTATGAGAGGATGTTTCTGTCGCAGGGGTACAAGATCACGTATCTTGCGTTCACGATCGACCATGACGGACCATACAAGCATCCTGAGACCTTCGATTCTGATTATTGGCGCTCGATAGAGGGACCGAGAAGGTTCGTTCACTCACCGGCCTCTTCCCAAAGGTAGAGCCGGTCGCCTCTACGAAGCTTGCGGTCACCTTTCCAATCTTCCGGAAAAGATACCGGAATAGAGCACAAATCACCCTTCCTGGCCTCCGGAACTGGCTTCAAGTCGACTCTGATCTCTTTCACCTTGCCTTCATAGACCCCGGTGGTTGCCCCGATGGCGAGATATTCATCATCCACTTTGAAAGATCCTGATTCGACCAGGATTTCGGCTACTCCCAGGCGGTCGAACCAATTGGTCACCTTCCCGAAATAAGTCTTCCTGCGGGAGGCGTGGCTTCCGTAGATCTCACTCCATTCCCCGAGCTTGGCTCCTTGGTAATAGCCGTCCCAAAAACCTCTGTTGAACACTTCGGAGAGCTGTTCTTTCAGTTTTGAGGCAAGTTCAATTGTGAATGTGCCGTCGCAGACGGCATCGGCCGCCTTCCGGTAGCAAGAGGCCGTCCTCTTCACATATTCAGCGGACCTTGCCCTGCCCTCAATCTTCAGCACCTTAACGCCCGAGTCTATGATCTTGTCCATGAACTCGATGGTACAGAGATCCTTAGGGGACATTATGTACTTGTTGTCGATATTCAGTTTATATCCCGTCTCAAGGTCGGTCACTTCATAGCCACGGCGGCAAACCTGGTAGCACTCGCCTCTGTTGCCGGACTTACCGTGGGCGTGCAGGCTTAAGTAGCACTTCCCGGAAACTGCCATGCAAAGCGCCCCATGGGCGAACATCTCGATTCGTACCGGATTTCCGGACGGCCCTGTAATATTCTCAGAGTCAATTGCTTCCTTTATGGCTTTGACTTGCTTTAGATTTAATTCCCTGGCTAGGACAACCACATCAGCGAACCTTGCCCAGAATCTCAACGCCTCGATGTTGGAGACATTAAGCTGGGTCGAGGCATGAACTTCCAGTCCTATCTCCCTGCAATAAGCAATCGCAGCCATGTCAGAGGCGATTATGGCGTCCACCCCTGCGTTTTTCGCGGCGTCAAGGGCTTCCCGCATCGCCTCCAGATCCTCATCGTAAAGGACTATGTTAAGGGTCATATAAGTCTTGACCCCCGCCTCTCGGCAGATCCTTGTGATCTCCGGAAGATCCTCAGGACAGAAATTATTGGCTGAGTGGGAACGCATGTTGAGCCGGCCGACTCCGAAATATACGGAGTCCGCTCCACCCTCGATCGCTGCCGCGAGGCACTCGAAATTGCCCGCCGGAGCCATTATCTCAATTTCCTTCCTATCCATGGATTGCCGATTGTGCTGTGCAAAGATAGCCATTTTCGGATATTTTGGTTATATTGCGGATTAGTTGCGGAATAAGGCCGCCGTGTTAAAGTTATGCGTTTAACTATCAGTATTGAATATTACACCGTTCTGGGAGAGTCCCTCTTCGTGGTTTTAGCCGACGGTAAGGAGTTTCCCATGCGTTATGTCGCTGACGGGATTTGGGCGACGGAATTCAACGTCCCCATATCGTGGAAAATCGTGGAATATGGGTTCGTGGTTAAAAAGGATGGACAGATTGTCCGTCGCGAATGGTCCGGACATGTTCTGAATATTCCTTCGTCAAAGAAAATATCCTCTGTTGAGGTCAGGGATCGTTGGAATGACAGGCCGTCCGACGCCCCGTTCTGGACAAAAGCCTTTACGGATGTGATTTTCGGAGGAAAGGACTCGGCCGCGAAAAGGACGACAGGAGATTCGGTTATCTTGGTGGCGGCTCCGCAGGTACGTAATGGTGAGACCCTCGCTGTGACAGGCTCCGGAGCCAAGTTCGACGACTGGAAGAGATTTGTTCCCATGTCCAAGAAGGGTGTGATGTGGAAGGTTAGTGTTGACTCTAGGGAAGTCTCTGAATATAAGTTTGTTATTATCGATTCTAAGACAGGGTATCCTATTGTTTGGGAGACTGGACGGAACCGTCGTTTCTCAGGTTATGTCGAGGAGGGCTCTCTATTGGTAGTCCGTGAAGCGGAGCCGGTTTTTGCCAGAGCTCCCTGGAGGGGAACCGGAGTCGCGATTCCGGTGTTCTCGCTTCGTTCCGAGGATAGTTTCGGTGTCGGAGAATTCAAAGACCTTAAGAAACTTGTGGATTGGGCCGTCGCTACTGGCCAGAGCGTGATCCAGATCCTTCCGATCAACGACACCACGATGTCCAGGACTTGGACGGATTCTTATCCTTACAACGCCAATTCCACCTTCGCCCTCCATCCGCAGTTCATATCCCTTCCCGAGGCTGGTGTGAAGAAGACAAAGGAATATAAAGCTCTACAGAAAGAGCTTAACGCCCTCCCTCAGATTGATTACGAGCGTGTCAATAATGAAAAGACCCGTTTCCTGCAGGAGACTTTCAATGCTATAGGACCGGAAGTCCTTGCCAGTGAGGAATATAAGTCATTCTTCAAGTCTAATGAGCATTGGCTTGTTCCTTATGCCGCTTTCTGTGTTCTGAGGGATCTGAACTGCACTCCGCAGTTTGGGAAATGGACTGAACTGAGTGTATATTCCCGTAGCGGTGTGGAGGCTTTCAGGAAGGTTCATGGCGAGAAGATGGATTTCTATTGCTGGGAGCAGTTCTGCCTTGACACGCAGCTTAAGGATGCCGTCGATTATGCCCATTCCAAGGGTGTCGCGATAAAAGGTGACCTGCCTATCGGCATAAGCCGTGACAGTGTCGACGCTTGGCAATATCCCGAACTATTCAATCTTGATTCCCAGGCGGGAGCACCGCCGGACGCTTTTTCCGAGGATGGCCAGAACTGGGGCTTCCCGACTTACAATTGGGAGGAGATGTCCAAGGATGGATACGGTTGGTGGAAGGCTCGTCTCGGGAAGATGAGCGAGTATTTCGACGCTTTCAGGATTGACCATATTCTCGGTTTCTTCCGCATCTGGGAGATTCCTCTTGGCATAAAGTCTGGCCTGCTGGGTCATTTCAACCCTGCTCTGCCATATTCGGCGGATGAGCTCCGAGGCCGTGGTTTCAATCCCGACACTGACTTGTTCGTTCCTGACCCGCATCGTCCGGGTTGGTATCATCCTCGTATTTCTTCCCAGAAGACGGCCGCGTTCGAGGCTCTCGAGCAATGGCAGAAAGATGCCTACAACGATCTGTACAACGATTTCTTCTATCGCCGCCATAACGCTTTCTGGAAGGAGACGGCTATGCGCAAACTTCCTGCCTTGTTGGATTCCACCGGCATGCTCGCTTGCGGCGAGGACCTGGGTATGATTCCGGCTTGTGTGCCTGAAGTGATGGATGAGCTCAAGATTCTTTCGCTTGAGGTGCAGAGGATGCCGAAGTCTCCGGAGGACGCTTTCGGTGACCCGGAGAGATATCCTTATCTTTCTGTCTGTACGACTGGTTCTCACGACACCTCGTCGTTAAGGGCTTGGTGGGAGGAAGACAGGGAGCTGACTTCCAAGTATTTCCATGAGATGCTTCATTGTGAGGGGCAGGCTCCGGCGTTTTGCGAGCCTTGGATTTGTGAGTTGATTTTGAAGAATCACCTCGCATCGCCTGCGATGTTCTGCATCTTGCCGCTTCAGGATTGGCTGTCGATTGATGGTTCGGTCCGTTACCAGGGTAATCCGGCCGACGAGAGGATCAATGTTCCGGCAAATCCTCGGCACTACTGGCGCTGGAGGATGCACACAACTCTCGAGGACCTGCTTTCCCGCACCGACTTCAACACCCGTCTCCACGACCTCATCACCGCCTCCGGCCGGTAAGTTGTTTTTATATTCTGCGAGGTAGGTAGTAACGGTTAGATGTGGCTGTCGCATGTGGTTCAGAAAACGATTTCCGCATACGGCTTATCCCCCAGCTCCGCCGCAAAAGCTGGGAATCCGCTCCTGTACATTTTCCCAGTCATAAGCAGGGTTAGTTTCTTTGACTGCATAAGCAGGAATAAATCAAGGAAAGACTTGGCATTCACCTCAATATCAGTGTTCCGGGTAACGTCCATATGTACCATTCGCCCGGGCACCGTATAGACATACTCTTTGCAGGAGATGTAAGATAAAAACCGCGAACTGTCGGACGTAACAAGTACTTTTGATGTCGAGAAATATTTGTCCCGCCACAACTCGTCTATCTTTTTGGCACATTTGTCCATCAATTCGTCCTGCTGTTGCGGCGCCAGAACCTCAAATGAGCCCTCCTCAAAGTCACCCAACAACATTTGAAAACGCAGTGTGACAGACTCGTATGGCCCAAGGTGACCGTCCCTGAAAGCCTTGAGTTTACTATCCAGATAGGCAGATGGCCTGAACAGTTCCTCAAATAATGGCCTAAAATTACCCCGTGCAAAATAGGCATTTCCGTAGATATGGTACTGATAGTGTCTTTTCTTTGATAATTCCCGGTCTAGTGCAGTCAAGTGCAAGTTTTTGTTATACTCTCGATTGTGCGCTCGGGCGAGTTGGAGACGCTCCTCGGACAGATTCTGTCCAAGGCCGGGGTATGCCCGGAACTGTTCCAATTTCGGCAACACTCTCACATAAAGATTGATATCCCGCGAATCCAGGTGATGATACGATATCTCCCTGTGACTGATCCTCCAGTCGTATTCGTTGGGCACCAGATAATCCGTTAAAGGGGTCGGAAAGAAATAATACACCCTGAAACGTATTCCGTTCGCTTTGCAATAGCTGTAAAGAGAAAGAATATTCCTGAAACGGTCAGTCAACCCCCCGTGTGGCCTTTTCCCGTCAACCATAACAATTACCTCTCTTTCTCTCCACAATCGCGGGAGCGGCCATAAGTAGCGCCTGACATATGTGCGCCAGTTGGAGAGGAAATAGGAGATTTTGATCATCTGTTACCCTTTATAAAGACAATTATAACAAATATGGCGCAGAAAAGAAAAAGTCTATTTGTTTGTTGCCTTTGCACATCATTTTTAAAATCAATATGAAGTGAACCTCAGAACCATCAAAAATGGTCATAAAGAATGGTTACCATCCAATTTTGATGTTTTAAGACGCAACTAATCCATTACATAATACAACAGCAGGAGGTTGACTCAAAAGTGAGTTGACCTTGACTAGAGGGATGGGTTGGAAAAACGAGGCGCCCGATCAGGACGCCTCGTTTTGTGTATGGTTGGCTAAAACTAGTTAGCTGTGATGGTGAACGTCGATGTTTTTGTGGCGGAGGTAGCGGCGATCTTCCCA
>JAEEGK010018996.1_pt1 | contig 14794 bp, 9 predicted proteins | sample 8958771 | NCBI WGS metagenome assembly JAEEGK01 (sample SAMN16246547, study PRJNA631951) | gut metagenome | biome: gut microbiome; feature: rumen; material: SC-attached | host: Bos | place: Iran: Karaj | collected 2018-10 | reverse complement strand
GGATCGAGTTTCTGGGCAGCAACTTTAAGACCTCTTGCTTTGAGAAGTCTTCCAAGTGAAGCTGCAGTTATTCCTTTTCCGAGTCCGGATACAACACCACCTGTTACAAAGATATATTTCGTCATAATTCCTACCTGTATACGTTAAAGATGCTGATTATTTCTTATTTCAGGCACCGGGAGCTTTACATGTATTTATACTCCGCTTGCACCGTAGTTGGAGAGCACTCTTGCTGAAGGATCGTTTACATTACAGCCTTCCCAGTCCTTGTTCGGCATCCAGAAATCCTTGACCATACGGGACTGACCGGGATAGAACTTCTCGAAGATTTCTCTGTAGAGAAGTGACTCTTTGGTGAAGGGACGGGCATGTGAATACTTCTTGCAACCCTCTTTGAATTCCTCTTCGGTATACTGCTTCTCTGCATATTCTTTTAAGTGATCCACCATGGAATGGCCTACGGCATCGGAGAATGCTGCCTTCTCACGCATAAGGATCTCATCGGGAAGATAATCCCCGCCTTCAAATGCGTGACGAAGGAGGTATTTACCCTTGTTGTAATGATTGCGCTTCATCTCGGGATCGATGGACATGCAATATTTTACGAAGTCCAGATCACCGAAAGGAACTCTTGCTTCAAGTGAGTTTACTGAGATACATCTGTCCGCACGGAGTACATCGTACATATGAAGCTCGCTCACTCTCTTTTCGGCTTCAGCCTGGAAAGCCTCTGCACTGGGAGCAAAGTCGGTGTACTTGTATCCGAAGATTTCATCGGAAACCTCACCGGTAAGGATTACTCTGATATCGGTCTGCTCGTGAATTGCTTTACAGAGAAGATACATTCCCATCGAAGCTCTGATGGTTGTTATGTCATAAGTTCCAAGCAGGTGAATTACCTTGGGAAGTGCTTCGAGTACATCCTCTTTGGTAATGATAACTTCGGTGTGGTCTGCACCGAGGAAATCTGCGGTCTGCTTAGCATATTTAAGGTCGATGGCATCTTCGTTCATGCCGATCGCAAATGTACGGATGGGCTTATCGGACTTTCTTGCAGCAATGCTGCATACAAGGGATGAATCAAGTCCGCCGGAAAGGAGGAAACCGACTTTAGCATCCGCGATAAGCCTCTTTTCTACGCCTGCAATGAGTTTTTCTCTGATGTTCGTACAAACCGTCTCAAGATCGTCTGTGATTACCTTGCCGGGTTTGGAGATATCATTGAAGCAGGTAAACTTACCGTCTTTATAGTAATGACCGGGAGGGAAGGGATAGATCTGCTCCTCGGTCAGAGGCATCAGACTTTTGGGTTCGCTGGCGAAAATAATACTTCCACCCTTATCGAATGTGTAATAAAGAGGTCTTATTCCGATGGGATCTCTTGCGGCAATCCACTCATCGTTTCCGGCATCATAGATCACACATGCAAATTCCGCATCCAGTTTCTTAAACATCTCCGTTCCGTATTCAAAATACATGGGAAGCAGGATCTCACAGTCACTGTCGCTCTTAAATGTATAGCCCTTTGATTTAAGCTCATCTCTGAGAGGACCAAAGCCGTAAATTTCTCCGTTACAAACAACAGCGCAGTCCTTCAATTCGAAGGGCTGCATTCCTTCAGGTGTAAGACCCATAATGGATAGTCTTCTGAATCCGAGAAGACCTCCTTCAGTTTTGATCACTCTGCCGTCGTCCGGTCCTCTTGATGTCATCTCGTCCAGTGCGGTGGTAAACTTTTTCTCATCAGCGGCTTTTTTACACCACGCCATTATCGAACACATTTTTTCATCCTCCGAATTAGTTCACCTGCACCTTTCGGTGCAGGTGAAAAATATTTATTATCTGACTCCGAAGAGGAGGTCGCCGTAGGAAGGAAGAGGCCAGCACTCTTTGGATACGAGGGTCTCTGCTTCGTCCGCACATGCTCTGAGTTCTCCCATCTTAGGAAGAACGGTGTCGCGGATCTGCGCGCTTTCTTCGATAACATCCTTAGCGTCTGCCAGTTTAAGTACTGCGCTCTCAAGTTCGCCGGTCCTAGCGTAGATCTGATCTGCAAGAACGGAAAGTCTTGAGATAACGCTCTTTTCATATTCACAAGCGATTCCTTCGCAAGCTGACTTCTTGGCGATAACTCCTGATGAAAGCTTGTCGGCATAGCAGGTGATAGCGGGAAGGATCTGCTTGAGTGCCATGTTGATCATGGTGTTTGCCTCGATATGAACCTGCTTGCAGTAGTTATCAAGCATGATATCGCAGCGGGACTCGATCTCTTTTTCGGTAAATACTCCGTGAGAAGTAAGGAGCTTAACATTCTTCTCATCAAGGATATGAGGCATGCAGTCGGGAGTGGTTCTGTAGTTGCAAAGTCCTCTGACTTCGGTAGCTTCCTTAACCCATGCATCATCATATCCGTTTCCGTTGAAGAGGATTCTCTTGTGATCCTTGATGGTCTTGCGGATCATCTCATGAAGAGTCTTCTCAAAGTCTTCGGCACCTTCAAGTCTGTCTGCGTAGATCTTAAGTGACTCGGCAACTACGGTGTTTAACATGATGTTTGCACATGCGATGGAGTTGGAGGATCCCAGGCTTCTGAACTCAAACTTGTTGCCGGTAAATGCGAAGGGTGACGTTCTGTTACGATCGGTGTTGTCTCTGGGGAATGCGGGAAGAACATCAACTCCCAGCTTCATGATCTTCTGCTCTGTTCCCTTGTAAGGCTTGTCTTCTTCGATAGCATCGAGGATAGCGGAAAGCTCATCTCCGAGGAATACGGAAATGATCGCGGGAGGTGCCTCGTTAGCTCCGAGTCTGTGATCGTTTCCTGCGGTTGCTACGGAAAGTCTGAGAAGATCCTGATAATCGTCAACAGCCTTGATTACCGCGCACAGGAAAAGAAGGAACTGAGCGTTTTCGTAAGGAGTATCCCCGGGAGAAAGAAGGTTGATTCCGGTATCTGTTGCCATTGACCAGTTATTGTGCTTACCGGATCCGTTTACTCCTGCGAAAGGCTTCTCGTGAAGCAGACATACAAGTCCGTGCTTGGAAGCAACCTTCTGCATGATCTCCATGGTGAGCTGGTTCTGGTCGGTTGCAATGTTGGTGGTTGAATAGATGGGAGCAAGCTCGTGCTGAGCGGGAGCAACTTCATTGTGCTCGGTCTTGGCAAGGATTCCCAGTTTCCAGAGTTCCTTGTTCAGGTCATTCATGAATGCCTGTACACGGGGCTTGATAACTCCGAAGTAATGATCGTCCATCTCCTGTCCCTTGGGAGACTTTGCACCGAAAAGAGTTCTTCCGGTGAACTTAAGGTCAGGGCGCTTATCATACATTTCCTTGGTGATAAGGAAATATTCCTGCTCGGGACCAACGGAAGTTCTTACATTCTTGGCAGTGGTATTTCCGAAAAGAGCAAGGATACGAAGAGCCTGCTTATTGAGAGCTTCCATGGAGCGAAGGAGAGGAGTCTTCTTATCGAGAGCCTCACCGCTGTATGAACAGAATGCGGTGGGAATGCAAAGAGTTTTATCTTTGATGAATGCATAAGAAGTAGGATCCCATGCCGTATATCCTCTTGCTTCGAATGTTGCGCGGATACCGCCGGTGGGGAAAGAAGATGCGTCGGGCTCGCCCTGAATGAGTTCTTTGCCCGAGAATTCCATTATGACGCTTCCGTCAGGTGAAGGGCTGATAAATGAATCGTGCTTTTCTGCAGTTACGCCTGTAAGAGGCTGGAACCAATGTGTATAGTGAGTTGCGCCTTTTTCGAGAGCCCATTCTTTCATGGCCTCAGCAACATATTCCGCAACCTTGGGATCAAGTTTCTTGCTCTCGTCGATGGTCTTTCTGAGGGATGCATAAACCTTGGATGAAAGTCTTGCTCTCATCTGACGGTCATCAAATACGAGTTCTCCGAAATAATCAGGTACTGAATGTGTTTCCATAGTTTTGTTCCTCCTAAGTGTTTTTGGAAACAGAAAAAGACAAAGGTGCCTTTTCTGTACGTTTACAGAAAAGACGCCTTTGCCTTTTCAAGTGATAAATTACTACTGCGGATTTAAGTTGTCAAGAAATTAATCAACTTTTTTATCCGTAGGTTTTTAATATGTTTTCTGCGGTTTCCTTTTTGCTCAGGCACAGATCCATTGCCTGCTTTTGTATGTACCTGTGAGCATCCTCTTCCGTCATATGGCAGGACTTGATAAGAGCCCATTTAGCCCTGTTAACGAGCCTGATCTCTTCCATCTTATCCTCCAGGCTCATCGTCTTCTTTCTGACGCTCTTGAAGCGCTCACAGACGCTGCACATGATTCCGATCAGCTGATCCACCATCGAATCGTCAAGCGGTCTTTTTGCCACCATTACGCCCCTGGGGATCATGCTCGATGATATCTCGTCGTACATATCACTCTTAACAAGCAGGAGTGATACTCCTCCGCTTTCTGCCACCACATCAACCGCAAGCTTTTTTCCGAAGTCATCGGGAAGAGGCGAGTTGACGATGACCAGGTCATATTCCCTGTTCAGCAGTCTTCGCTGCGCCTTTGCAACACTGTCTACGACCGTTACCGGTTCAAATCCCCCTCCGGAAAAATAGGCCGCCAGTCTGGTATTCATTTTTTCCGCTGCAGATACAAGCAGCACGCTGTATACTCTTTCAGCCTGCATTTAAAGCAACCCTTTTCCACTTATCTGTTCAGATCAAGATATGATGCAAGAACCTCGGCAGGAAGATACTCCTTAACAAAGCTTCCCTTTCCGGTAACGGATACCGCATCTTCCAATGTCATGGGGAGCTTTTTAAGATTCTTTGTTATATCTTCTCCCGCTGTGGAGAGATTGGTGCTTACGGGTTCGGGAGCCTTAAGGCCCTTTTCAAGCCCGGAAAGACCGGCATAAATAAGCATTCCGAAAGCCAGGTAAGGATTGGCCATGGTATCGGGAGATCTGAGCTCTCCTCTTACGTATTCACCGAATGCTGCGGGAATCCTTATAAGTGCGGAACGGTTCTCTTTGGCCCATGTTATATATCCGGGAGCTTTGAGCGCACCTATCCTGTCATAGCTTTCCCTTGCGGGATTCAGGATAAGAGTCATCTCAGCGATGTTTTCAAGAATACCTGCGATAACGGGTTCAAGATCAACGTCTTCATTTCCTTTTTTAACCGAGAAGTTGATGTGCATTCCGTTGCCGGGCTTACCCTTAAAAGGCTTGGGTGAAAATACTGCGGTTGCTCCGTTTCTGTTCGCAATGGCGCCTACAACGCCTCTGAAAGTCATTGCATCATCCGCAGCCTTAAGAGCATCACAATATCTGAAATCTATCTCGTTCTGTCCGGGGCCCTCTTCATGATGTGAGCTCTCGGGAGTTATTCCCATCTGCTCGAGAGTAATACAGATCTCACGTCTTATGTTCGCACATCTGTCATCGGGGCCTACATCCATATATCCCGCATTGTCATAGGGAATATCGGTAGATTCACCCTCAAGATCATTTCTGAACAGATAGAATTCCTGCTCGGTTCCGAATCTGAATGTGTAGCCCTTCTTCTCCGCAGCTTCGATCGCACCCTTAAGGAATGATCTCGAGTCGCACTCAAAAAGAGTTCCGTCGGGCCATGTTATATCGCAATACATCCTGATAACCCTGCCGTGCTCGGGTCTCCATGGAAGGATCGCAAGTGTATTTGGATCGGGATGAAGGAAGAGGTCGGATCTGTCGAAACAGTCAAAGCCCGTTATGCTCCATGCATCGATGGCTATTCCCTCGGAAAAAGCGCGGTCAAGTTCCGTGGGCATGATGGATACATTCTTGAGTTTTCCGAATACATCGGAAAATGCAAGACGTATGAATTTGACATCTTCTTCTTCGACAAACTGCTTAACTTCCTGAGTAGTGTAATTCATATATCCTCCAAGAAATCAGGTTGGTTTTGGATTAATTATTCTATATGCGAACACAAGTTGTCAATCATGGCTCGCATGTATTTTCAGCCGTTGCGATATCCCATAAGATATTCATCAACCTCTGCGGCGCACTCTCTTCCCTCGCTGAGCGCCCATACAACAAGGCTCTGTCCTCTTCTCATATCTCCTGCGGAGAAGACGCCGGGAACATTGGTGGAATACTTTCCTTCGGGAGTTGCGACAACTCCTCTTGCGGTCATCTCAAGACCGAAATCTTCGGGGACTTCGGACTCTGCTCCGAGGAATCCTGCAGCAACAAGGAGAAGATCGCACTTAACCTTTCTCTCGGTTCCCTTCTTGGTGCAAAGCTTTCCCTTGTCAAAATAAACCTCTGAAAGTTCAACCTCGCTTATCTTACCCTTCTTGGAAAAGACCTTGGTAACAGTGGTCTTAAACACTCTGGGATCTTCACCGAATACTTCGATTGCTTCCGCATGACCGTAATCGGTTCTGAGAGTCTTGGGCCATTCGGGCCATGGATTGTTCTCAGCCCTGCTAACGGGAGGCTTGGGCATCATCTCGATAGCGGTAACGGATTTGCATCCCATTCTTATAACGGTACCGATACAGTCATTACCGGTATCACCGCCGCCTACGATAATTACATTCTTTCCCTTGGCATCAAAGTGAGCAGGAAGCTTCTTAATACCGAGTACGTTCTTGGTAGCTGCGGTAAGGAAATCAACGGCAAAATAAACGCCGTCTGTTCCTTCTATTCCTTCCGCATTAAGTGCTCTCGCTTTCTTGGCACCGCATGCAAGAACGATGGCATCATATTTCTTACGAAGATCTGAGGCTTTGATATCGACTCCGACTTTGACACCGGTCTTAAACTCGATACCTTCCTCTTCCATGATCTGCTGTCTTCTGGAAATGACACTCTTGTCAAGTTTCATGTTGGGGATTCCGTACATAAGAAGCCCGCCTATACGGTCTTCTCTTTCGAATACGGTTACCTTATGTCCTCTTTTGCGAAGTGCATCCGCTGCGGAAAGACCGGAGGGACCGCTGCCTATTACCGCAACGCTCTTTCCGCTCTCTTTTACCGGAGGCTGAGCCTTCATCCAGCCGTTCTTATAACCCGACTCGATAAGAAACAGCTCATTATCCCTTACGGTAACGGGATCGTCATACTGTCCGCAGATACATGCCTTCTCGCAAAGCGCGGGACATACTCGTCCGGTGAACTCGGGGAACCTGTTGGTCTTGAGGAGTCTTGCAAGCGCATGCTCATCCTCGCCCTTGTATATGGCATCATTCCACTCGGGGATCAGATTATGAAGAGGGCATCCCACAACCATTCCGGAAAGGCTCATAGCCGACTGGCAGAAAGGAACTCCGCAGTTCATACATCTTGCGCCCTGTTTTCTTCTGGTATCTTCGGTCTGAAAGGTATGGAATTCTTTGTAGCCTTTGATCCTTTCTTTAGCCGGGATCTCTTCGTTCTCTGTTCTTTCGTATTCAAGAAAACCTGTCTGTTTACCCATTTTATTTCCCTGCCTTTTAAACCGCTTTGTTAGTTACTTCTTTGAATGCTTCGAGTTCGGCTCTTTCTCTTGATGCGCCTTCCTCTTCATACTTGGCTATGGTCCTGATCATTCTCTGATAGTCTCTTGCTATGACCTTCTTGAAGCAAAGAAGCTCTTCATCAAAGTTATCGAGTATCTCTTTACCGCGTTTGGAACCGGTACTCTTTACGTAATCTTCAAGGATGGATTTAAGTTCTTCCCTGTCTACCTTCTCGGATACTTCTTCAAGTTCGATCATGTCCTTGTTGATCCTGCGGTAGAGGCTGTGGTCCTTATCAAGGACATAAGCGATACCGCCGCTCATACCTGCAGCAAAATTCTTACCGGTGCTTCCGAGTATTACGACTCTTCCGCCTGTCATGTACTCAAGGCCGTGATCACCGCATCCTTCCGCAACAGCGGTTGCTCCGGAATTTCTTACGCAGAATCTCTCACCCGCAACACCTGTGATATAAGCCTTACCTGATGTTGCTCCGTACAAAGCTACATTACCGACAATGATATTCTCGGAAGCTTCAAACTTGCTTTCCTCGGGAGGAGTGACTACAAGTTTTCCGCCGGAGAGACCTTTACCGAATCCGTCGTTGGCATCACCTTTAAGCCTGATGGTGAGTCCGTGAGGAATGAATGCTCCGAAGGACTGGCCACCGCCGCCTTCGCACTCGACTACATATCTGTCCTCTGCAAGTTTGCTGCATCCGTCGCCGTACTTTTTAACTATCTCGGATCCGAGGATTGTTCCCATACTTCTGTCGGTGGAGCTTACCTTAACGGATACTTTGGAGGAAGCCGACTTGGTCTTGGACGCTTTCTCAAACCAGGGAAGGAGCTTATTTACATCGAGAGTCTTCTCAAGTTCAAAATCATATGCCTGCTTGGGATCGAATCTGTTCTCGGTGATGTGAGCATATTCGGGCTTAAGCACCCTCTCAAAAGAGATCGTGTGTGCATGAGGCTGATCAAAGCTTTCTCTCTTTTTCAGACAATCGGTACGGCCGATCATCTCATCAACGGTCTTAAATCCAAGGTATGCCATAATCTCACGAAGCTGCATTGCAGCAAATGTCATGAAGTTCATAACATGCTCGGGCTTTCCCGCAAATCTCTTTCTGAGGATCTCGTTCTGGGTTGCGATACCTACGGGGCAGGTATCTTTGGAGCAGACTCTCATCATCATGCATCCTAAGGATACAAGGGGAGCGGTTGCAAATCCGAATTCCTCCGCACCGAGAAGTGCAGCGATTGCAACGTCACGTCCCGTCATGAGTTTTCCGTCTGTCTCTATCCTTACTCTTGAACGAAGTCCGCTATCGATAAGTGCCTGATGGGTCTCTGCAACACCAAGCTCCCAGGGAAGACCTGCGCCGTGTACAGAACTGTAAGGAGCAGCACCGGTACCCCCGTCATAACCTGAGATAAGTACAACCTGAGCACCTGCCTTGGCAACGCCGGATGCGATGGTGCCTACGCCTGCTTCCGAAACAAGCTTTACGGATATTCTCGCGTTTCTGTTAGCGTTCTTAAGATCATAGATAAGCTGAGCCAGATCCTCGATGGAATAAATGTCATGGTGAGGAGGAGGGGAGATCAGCTGTACACCGGGTGTTGAACATCTGGTCTTGGCAACCCAGGGGTACACCTTGGCTGCAGGGAGGTTTCCTCCTTCACCGGGCTTGGCGCCCTGTGCCATCTTGATCTGGATCTCATTGGCACTGAGCAGATACTCTTCGGTTACACCGAACCTTCCGGATGCAACCTGCTTAACCGCAGAGTTTCTCTCGGTACCGAATCTGTCGGAAGCTTCTCCGCCTTCACCGGTATTTGATCTTCCGCCCAGTCTGTTCATTGCGGTTGCGATGGTCTCGTGAGCTTCTCTTGAAAGTGAACCGTAGCTCATTGCACCCACCTGGAAACGCTTAACGATCTCGCTTACGGGTTCTACTTTATCTATATCTATGCTCTTACCTGCAGGGACGAATTCAAGAAGTCCTCTTAAGGTATGAGGATGCTTTGCATCGTCAACAAGTGAGGTATACTCTTTGAACTTCTCGTAGTCGCCGGTTCTTACTGCCTGCTGGAGAAGAACGATGACCTTGGGAGAATAGAGATGATCTTCCTTGCCTTTTCCGCTTCTTAAGTTGTGATAGCCCATGCTGTCGAGTACGGGGTCAACGGGAAGTCCCATGGGATCGAATGCTCTGTCATGTCTGTAGGAGATTCCCTCTTCCAGTTCCTTAACTCCGATTCCACCGACTCTTGATGCAACTCCCGCAAAGTAATCTCTGATAACCTCATCGGAGAGACCGATGGCTTCGAAAATTCTTGCGGACTGATATGACTGGATGGTAGAGATACCCATCTTTGCCGCAATCTTAACAACGCCTGACAAAAGTGCCTTGTCGAAATCATCGATGGCGGTGTGAAGATCCTTATCGAGAAGTCCTAAGTTAATGAGTTCTCCGATACACTCGTGTGCCAGATAAGGATTTACCGCACGTGCACCGAAACCGAGAATACATGCGGTCTGGTGTACATCTCTTACCTCAGCGGTCTCGAGGATGATGGATACAGCAGTTCTCTTTTTGGTGTGAACCAGGTGCTGCTCAACTGCGGATACTGCAAGGAGAGCGGGAATAGGCACGTGGTTTTCATCCACTCCGCGGTCGGAGAGGATTATGATATTTGCACCCTGTGATACCGCACGGTCTACGGAGAGATAAAGCTGCTCCACAGCACGGGACAGGGAGGTATGCTTGTAGTAAAGAAGTGATATAGTCTCGGTCTTAAAGCCCTTGCGCTTCATTGAACGGATCTTCATCACGTCAACACCGGTAAGAACGGGATTGTTGACTTCGAGGACGGTACAGTTATCACTCTTTTCACTAAGAAGGTCACCATCGGATCCGATGTAAACGGTGGTGTCGGTTACGATCTTCTCTCTGAGTGAGTCGATGGGAGGATTGGTAACCTGCGCAAACTGCTGCTGGAAGAACCTGTACATCAGAGGGTAATTATCGGACAGTGAAGCAAGAGGTACGTCATGACCCATTGATACAGTGGGTTCCGCACCGTTTCTTGCAGCTTCAAGGATATATGTCTTAACTTCCTCATAGCTGTATCCGAATACTTTGTAGAGTCTGTCTCTCTCTGACTGGGTGTGTACGGGAACCTGATGATTGGGAATTGTCAGGTCCTTAAGTCTGATGAGATGTGCATCAAGCCACTCGCCGTAAGGATTGGATGAAGCATAGAATTCCTTGCACTCTTCATCGGAAATGATCCTCTTCTTACGCATATCTACAAGGAGCATTCTTCCGGGAGTAAGTCTTGATTTTTTAATTATGTGCTCAGGAGCTATATCAAGTACGCCTACTTCCGATGAAAGGATAAGCCTGTTGTCATCGGTGACATAGTATCTGGAAGGGCGAAGTCCGTTACGGTCAAGGGTAGCCCCGAAGAGTTCACCGTCGGTAAAGAGGATTGCCGCAGGACCGTCCCAGGGCTCCATCATGGTTGCATAGTAGTGATAGAAATCCTTCTTGGATTCACTCATGAATCTGTTATGCTTCCAAGGCTCGGGGATCAGTGCCATCATTGCAAGAGGCAGATCCATTCCGTTCATGTAGAGGAATTCAAGAGTGTTATCCAGCATTGCGGAGTCGGAACCGCTCGCGGAGATAACGGGATAGATCTTGCTCTTTTCCGCTTCGAGAAGAGCTGAGTGCATGGTCTCCTCACGGGCAAGCATTCTGTCGGCGTTACCTCTTATGGTATTGATCTCACCGTTGTGTGCGATGAATCTGTAGGGATGAGCTCTCTCCCAGCTGGGAAGTGTATTGGTAGAAAATCTGGAATGCACAAGAGCAACCGCTGTTGTATATTCCTCGCTCTGCAGATCGTCATAGAAACGTCTGAGCTGGGAAACAAGGAACATTCCCTTATAGACTATGGTTCTTGATGAAAGCGAGCAGATATAAGTATCATCCGAAGACTGCTCGAACTCTCTTCTTATGACATAAAGCTTCCTGTCAAAATCTATTCCCTTCTTAACATTCTCGGGTTTTGCAACCACGCACTGCCAGATTGAAGGCATACATTCAACAGCCCTCTCGCCGAGTATGGAGGGATTGGTGGGAACTTCTCTCCATCCAATAACGGAAGCGCCTTCTTTATCGGCGATCACTTCAAAGAGTCTCTTAGCGAAAGTGCGCTTAAGTTCATCCTGGGGAAGGAAAAACATACCGATACCATACTCTCCCGCATGACCGACCTTTATTCCCGCCTTCTTTAATGCTGCGGAGAAAAAAGAATGAGAGATCTGAAGCATGATACCTACGCCGTCTCCGACCTTGCCGCTGGCATCCTTACCTGCTCTGTGCTCGAGTTTTTCAACGATGGTAAGTGCATCATCGAGAACGGAATATTCAGGCACTCCGTCTATCTTGACTACCGCACCTATACCGCACGCATCATGTTCTCTGTCATATGAAAGATTATTGTCCATGTCTTCTTCCTTTCAACAAATGCCTTTAGTGATAAATACCTGTCCGGGACAGATATACATTTCAACCGAAAAAAAAAGAAAAAGACGCCTCTAATGTCATTAAACATTAGAGACGCCTTTGCCTCTTTCTCAATAAAATAGACTTTTAAAACTGTTTTGTCAATAAAAAACTTTATTACTTTAATGCGATACATTGTGCACAGTGCAAGACCGGATTGATTTATTTTACCTCAAGATAATTCCTGAGCATCTTTCTTCCTTCGGGGGTAAGAATGGATTCCGGGTGGAACTGCACGCCGTATACCTTATATTCCTTGTGCTCAACCGCCATGACTTCTCCGTCATCCGTACGTGCGGTAACTTTCAGACAATCAGGCATTGTATTTTCATCCGCAGCAAGGGAATGATATCTGGCTACCTCGGTGCTCTTACCGAAACCTTTGAAAAGCGCCGAGTCTGTATCAAGAGTGACCACAGAGCTTTTTCCGTGCATAAGAGTCTTGGCATAGGTTACGACTGCACCAAATGCCGCGCATATGGACTGATGTCCGAGACATACTCCGAGGATCGGAATCTCACCGGAAAGTTCCTTCACCACATCAATGCATACTCCCGCATCTTCCGGCCTTCCGGGACCGGGACTTAAGATTATATGGGAGGGCTTCATCTGCCTGATCTCTTCTACCGTATATGCATCATTTCTTATGACACGAATGTCGGGATTGATCTCGCCCACAAGCTGGAAAAGATTATATGAAAAACTGTCGTAATTATCTATAAGCAGGATCATCTTACACCTCCTCAGCCATGGAGATGGCTTTAATAACCGCAGATGCTTTGTTAATGCATTCGGTAAATTCCGATTCGGGAACGGAATCCGCAACTATTCCCGCTCCGCTTCTTACGAACACTTTACCTTTTTTCTTATAAGCAAGTCTTATGGATATACATGTGTCCAGATTTCCGGTAAAGTCAATGTATCCGATGGCACCTCCGTATACACCTCTCTTGTTACCTTCCAGTTCATCTATCAGCTCACAGGCTCTGATCTTGGGGGCACCGGACAATGTGCCTGCAGGAAGGACCGCTCCTATTGCAGACATTGCATCCTCATCGTCCCTGATCTCACCTCTTACGGTAGACCCGATATGCATTACATGTGAGAAGAACTGAACCTCGCGAAGTCTCTCCACTTCCACGGTTCCGAATTTCGAGATTCTTCCAAGATCATTTCTTCCAAGATCAACCAGCATGTTGTGCTCTGCAAGTTCCTTAGGATCTGCAAGAAGATCACGGACAAGTTCCTTATCTTCCTCTTCATCCTTACCGCGCTTCCTTGTTCCGGCAAGAGGAAATGTGTGAAGAACTCCGTCCTGAAGCTTTACAAGTGTCTCGGGTGAAGCTCCCGCAAGTTCCAGATCGTTTGAACTGAAATAAAACATATATGGAGAAGGATTGATGGTCCTTAACATTCTGTATGTATTAAGAAGAGATCCCTCAAACGGAGCACTGAGCTTATTGGATAAGACTATCTGGAAAATGTCCCCCTCTACGATATGATGCTTTGCCTTTTCCACCATTTCACAATACGCATCTTTATCAAATACAGGTGTAAATTCTCCGATAGCTTTACCGGTTATATCTTTGCACATTTCACCGTTTTCAATAAGATCCTTAAGACCAGCAAGTTCTTCCTGAGCCCTTGCATATTCCGCATCAATATCACTTAAATGAATATTTACGATAATGATGATCTTCTGTTTTAAATGATCGAAGGCAATGACCTTATCAAAAAGCATAAGATCTATATCATTGAACTGCTCCTCATCATCTTCGGTAAGATGCAGCGATTTCTCCGCATACTTTATGTAATCGTATGCAAAGTATCCCACAAGTCCGCCGGTAAACGGAGGAAGTGATCTGATCTTGGGACTTCTGTAACGCGCAAGAAGCTCTCTTATATGCTTTTCTGGACAGTCCGTATCAAATATATCTTCACCGATCTTCATCCTGCCATTAAGGCATGTGATCTCAAGTTTCGGATCAAAGCCTAGGAAAGTATATCTGCCCCAGTTGTCATTATCCTTAGCCGACTCCAGAAGATAACAATGATCCGATACATTCTTAAGTATTCTGAGAACCTGTATCGGTGTTCTCATATCGGAAAGCATCTCGCAGCTTACCGGTGCGATATCATACTTTCCCGAATCTTTAAATGCTTTCAGTTCTTCTATAGTCATCTGCTTTCCTCCATTGTCACCTTGCCATCACATAAAAAAATCCCTGACAGTATTGTTATACTGTCAGGGACGAATCTGTATATTCGCGGTGCCACCCTGCTTCATGGTTTGACCCATGCTCTCGCGGGATACCTTCATATCCCCGGCAACTTACGTATGCCTTACGTCATGGTATTTCCACCATGCCCTCCGAAGTCCATTCACATAAGCCTTTACTGTCCGGATCACACCGCCCCGGACTCTCTCTGAGCAAGTATCTGATGCTACTCCTCTTCGTCATCGGTTTATATTAAGTTTTATTCAGAATAATATATGTCGAAACTCTTTGCAATATTTTTCCGAAAAATTATAAGAGTTTGATCAGTTTGTCACGGACGGAATCGAGCTCAGGGGAAACAAGTCCGAAGTTCATCTCTCTGTAAGACCAAGCAGCTCTTCCGATATTGTATCTGTTAAAAGCCTCACTGATCATCTCATACCATCCCAAAGTATCTTCGGGAGTAGCGGTCTCTATTACGCCGTATTCGCCGCAATAAAGCGGAACGTTTCTTTCCTCCG
>JAEEGK010018992.1_pt1 | contig 14797 bp, 8 predicted proteins | sample 8958771 | NCBI WGS metagenome assembly JAEEGK01 (sample SAMN16246547, study PRJNA631951) | gut metagenome | biome: gut microbiome; feature: rumen; material: SC-attached | host: Bos | place: Iran: Karaj | collected 2018-10 | reverse complement strand
ATTTAAAACAAAAAATGGTCTTTTAATAAAATTAAAAATATCTTCATTGAAAATATTATTTTATAAAAGTAATAATAATAATATTAATAACAAAGATTTAAATTCAAAAATTAATTTTCCTTTTGAATTTTTATCTTTCTTTTATGGATTAAGTCTTTATGATATTTTAAAATTTTTTCTTGAAGTTATAATATATGATTATTCAAAAGAAAAATTTTTTTTTGATTTTAAAAAATTTTTTCTTTTATTTAATGAATTTAAAAATAATCCTAATTTTTTTGATGAAAATTGCTTTTTTAGTAATTTTTATGAAAAAAATATTGAATTTTTTGAGTATAACTGGGATGTAAAAAATAATGAAAAAATAGAAAATTATTTAATGAAAATATTTTTACCAAAAATTATAATAAAACTAGAAAATAAGGCAAAGGAGATAAATATTAAAAGATTCGAATATAGTTTAGAAATATTCAAAATGATACACTTAATGAAAGAAAAATTCCATTTATGGGATTTCTATGTTCTAAATTATTTTTCTGAATATAAATTATTTAGACAAGAAGTTAATAACTTTCTAAGTAATAAATTTTCTTATATCTTTAATGGATTTCTTTTCAAAAGAAGAAAAAATTTTATTCTTAATAATGGTATTATAGATAATAATAATAATAAAAATATAAAAAAAATTCATTATAAAAATGTCAGCATCAATAACAAATTCATCTTCAATTAGTAACATCAATAATAATAATAACATAATAGAAATAAACAAAAACAACAATGAAATAAATGAAAATAATAATGAAATAAATGAAAAACAAATTAATAACATTTCAAAATCTCAAAGTTCAACAATTCAAAAACCAAAAAAAAATAGTCGACTTTCTTTATTAATAAACCAACAATTAGAACAAAAATCAAATTCTTATAATGATTATAAAGAAGTTTATAACAACATTAATGAAAATAATAACATAATTGAAGAAGAATATGAAAATAATAATAATTTAATTAACGAAAAAATAAACATCGAAATTAATATTATTTTTGAATTTGAAGATACAATTCATACTATTTTTTTAAATATAGATTCTAATGAAAAAATTATTAATATTATTCAAAAAGCAATTGAAGAATTTAATAATAAAGATTTCGAAACGATTATTAAAAAAAAAGAATTTATTATTCATTTAAATGATGATTTAGATAAATATAAATTAAAAAAAAGTAAAAAAAATAAAACACCAAAAAATGATTATCCGCCTTTTAATAATGAATGTCTATTAAAAGATATTGATTGTAAAAGATTTAATTTATTATTTGAAAATAATGTTGTAATATTAAATAAAAAAATAAATAAAGATAAAAATGATAATTCTTGTATATTTTTTTAATTGTTTAAATTTTTAGTTATAAATATTTATTTTTATATAGAAAATTAATTTATTTAATTTGGAAGAATATTTGAAAATTATTTGAAAATATAAATGAAAAAATGTTTAAAAATATTAAAATTGAATGTTAATTTTATATTAATGTTTTTTATAATGAATATGTATTAATTCCATGTTTATTTTTTTAAATATTTTTATTTATATAAATTTATATTATTTAATTTTAAAAATTAATTGAAAATTTTATTTTAATTATTATATTACATTATTTGAAGATTCATTTGGAATTGAAAATCGAATTTTATTATTTTTATTATTTTTTTCTTCTTTTTTTGATTTATGAACATTTTCATCAGAAAAAGTTTTTCTAACTAAATCATTATTTTCATTTTTATTATTTTCATCTTCTTTTTTTTCATTATTTTCATTTTTATTATTGTCAACATCATCATTATTTTCACTATTATTTAAATTACTACTATTATTTTCATTATTTTCTTCATTATTTTCATTTTCTTTATTTTTTTTACTCAATTCTCTCAATCTCGCTCTTTCAAAAGTAGCTTCTAACAGAAAATTACTTAAATATTCAACAGGATCTTGAGGCATATTATCACAAATTTCTATTATTCCTTTAGTTAAAATCGGCAAAACATTTTCCGCTAAATATCTTCTTAATATTTCCGATTTTTTTTCTAATAATTTAAATTCTTTTTCTCTTTCTTCTTTAAATGGATCATTTATTGAACTTATTATTGTATTTTCTTTTGATTCAAATCTTTCTTCAAGAATATTTAATAAATTATCGTGATTTTCATTTTCAAAGTCATTTTTATTAAAAATTTCTTTGATTTTTTCATTTATTTCTCGATCATTTGCGTATTTGAAATTTTCAATTTCTTTATTTTTTTTTTCTTCTTCTTCTTTTTGTTTTTTTAAATTTTCTTCTTTTTCTCTTTCTATTTTTGGATCTTTTCCTTCTTTAATCATTTCTTCATCTTCTTCTTTTCTTTTTTTTTCTTCTTCTTCTTCTTTTTTTTTTCTTTCTTCTTCTTCTCTAATTTCATCAATTTCTTTAATGTAATCATAATCATATTTATTACAATTAAAATAATTCGTAATTGAATTTATTGAATTTTTATTATTTTTTTTAATTTCTTCTTGAATTTCTTTAATTAAATCATAAATTTCTTTATTTGAATCTATTTTAATAATATTAATTTTATTCGAAGGATTTTGTTCATTAAATTCTTCAAAATAATTCAATAATGATTTAAAATTTTCCTCTTTTTTATTTTCTTTATTTTCATTCAAACGTTTATTCATCGTTTCTAAAATATTTTGCGCTTCGGGTGATTTTAAATCACTCGGAAATTCTTTGGAATTTTTAATACGATTTATTAAAAATTCATCATCAATTTCATTAAAAATCACAATTGAATTTGGAAAAATATCTTCATTATTATTTTGAATATTATTTTCAAATAAATCTTTTGCATCTTCATAATTATTAGGATAACCATCAAGAATAAAACCATAAATGTTAATGTCATTTTCTAATGCTCTTCGTTTAAAAACTCTATTAATTAAATCAGTATTTAATTTCAAATAATCATTTGCATTGAAAGGTGGATCATTTTTTTTCTTTTTTTTATTATAATTTTCTTCTTCTTCAGCCAAATTATTTTTAATATTTTCATAATGTTTATTAATGTCTTTTATTAAATCATTTTCAATTGAATTTCTTCTTTCTTCATTTGTATTTAAATTCGTTGAATCTATTTTATTATTAATTAAATCATTTGAATAATTTATAATATCAGTTTCATTAATTAAAGGTAAATAAAATATTTTTGATAAGATTTTTGAAATGGTTGTTTTTCCTGTGTAAGGTGAACCTAAAACGTAAATTTTATTTTGATATAAATTTCTATATTTTAAAAATTCTTTTCGAATTGATTTGCAATTAGAATTTATTCCATTTGGACAATGCCATTTAAATAATGGAATGAATTTTGGTTCTTTTGTTAATTTTAATTGAGGAGTTGAATTATTATTATTATTTTCTTCGTTGGAATTTTCATTGAGATTTTTATCGGAAATTTCTTCGATAATTTCGCCGGAAACGAAATTTGATGGTAAAATTTTAATATCAAAAGTTAATAATTCTGAAGGAAAATTATTATGAAAAATTATTGGTTGATTTTTCATTTTTTCTTCTAATTCTTTTTTTATTCTTTCTTCTTCTTCTTTTTTTAATCGTTCTTCTTCAAGTCGTTTTTTTTCTTGTTCTTCTTTTAATGCTTCTTCTTCTATTTGTTTTCGAGTTCTTTTTTTCTTTTTTGAACGATTTTCTTCTTCTTCTTTAATTTCGTTTTCATTATTTTCATTTTCATTTTCATTATTTTCGATTTTTTTTTCTGTTTTTTCTATTTCAATCATGTTGTTAATGTTTCCTATGCATTTATAAATGCTTTTTATTACCCATTTTAATGTTTTGTTTTTTGAATTGTCAAAAGCTAATAAATATTTATTTTCTGGTTTTTTGTCGATGATTTTTTTAATTATGTTGATGATGTCTTTTATGTGAATGGTTGGAATGTAGTTGTTAAAATATTTTTGAATTATTTTATTTATGGGTAAATTTAGAATTGCTAATTTAAATATTTCGTAGAAATTTGTTTCTCCGTAACCATATATAAATCCAGGACATATAACATATGCTTTAATGTTTGGAATTTTATTTAAATTTAATAAAGAATTTTCAACGTATTTATATTGATAATATTTTCTTGATGGAATTCTTTTTGAATATTCATTTTCAGTATAATAAACAAAATATTTTTTATTTTCAATTTCATTTTCATTTTCTTCAACAATAACATTATTATTATTATTATTATCATTTTCATTATTTTCATTATTTTCTTCTTTTTCATTATTTTGTAAATTTTTATCTTCTTCTTCTTTATTTTCATTTTCTTCTTTTACTGTTTTTTTTTTCTTTTTACTTTTTTCTTCTTTTTCTTTTTCTTCCTTTTCCTTTTCTTCTCTTTCTTTTTCTTCTCTTTCTTTTCTTTCTTTTTCTTCTTGTTCTTTTCTTATTCTTTCTCTTTCTTCATCTTCATCAATAGGTTCAACATAAATTCTTTCATCATTTTCATCTTCATTTTCATTATCTTTAATTTTCACTGGAGTTTTAGCCCAAGTCATAATATTACTAATTAAAATAAAAGTTTTTTCATTATCGAATTTATTTTCTTTTAATCCGTTTATAATGTATTTTATTTCGTTTATATTTCCTGTGTTTAAATTATATATATAAATATCATTTTTAAATAAATCGGAATTATATGATAAATCGTAATCTATGTCTATAATTTTTGATGGAGTGAAATATAAAGGCAAATCGTTTTTCCAATTTGAAATGTTACCTGATATTTCATATTTATTTTTAAAATCTGGAAGATGATCTGTACGAAATGTTTCTATTAAAAAATTACTAAACCAAGAATCTAAGTTGTTTATGAATAATTTGTAATTCTTTTCTTTTTTTTGACTTGACATTTTATTATTTTTATTATATTATATATTAAATATAAGTTATATTATTATTATTATTAATCAATATTTAATAAATATATATTAATTAATATATTATTAATATATGTATTAAATATCATCTATATTAATTTCTTCTTCTTTTTTTTCTTCTTCTTTTTTTTCTTCATTTTTTTCTTCTTTTTTTTCATTTTTTTCATCTTTTTTTTCATCTTCTTTTTTTTCATCTTCTTTTTTTTCTTCTTTTTTTTCTTCTTTTTTTTCATCTTCTTTTTCATCTTTTTTTTCTTCTTTTTTTGGTTCTTCTCCTTCATATGGCCCATTTTTAATCCAATTATTAAATTCTTCACAAGCATTTATAAATTTTTTTTCATTTTCACTATTATACAATTCTGAATTATATTTTACTTGTTCTTTTTTATCTAAAACATTTCTCCAAAATTCTTCACTTAATATTTCTTTATCATAAAAATAATACATCATACTAGGTAAATATTTCACTCCTTCTCCTTTATTTCTAGCGAATATAAAATCATTTAAACCATATAAAAAAAAGAACAATGCTTTATCAACATTCCCATCACTTTCATTTTTAATAAAATGTTTAATTAATGGCAAACGTTTTTCAAAACTTTTTGTATACAACAATTTTTCAAAAATTCCATTTGCAAAAACATAAAATTTAATATCAATTGGAAAATTATATTTTTTTAATATATCATTAACAATTTTAATATTTTCATTTAATTCTCCATCATTTTTAATACATTTCGATATTTTTCCCGAAGATTCTCTTATATTTTTTCTCATAGTCGCATCGAGCTTTTTTTCATCTTTTTTACTACCACCCCCCGAACCAGAAGGTTTATCATCTTTTTCATATTCAGGGGGGTACCTTTTTATATACGATGCAAATTCATGTGTACTATCTAATTTTGAAACTGTTCCACATGAACGACATTGACATCTAATTTCACCTTTTTCTTTTTTTATTTGAATTTTTCCGTAAATTTCAGGAAATTTACATTTAGGACATAAAACATATTTTTTTATAAATTTGTCTAAGATTTCTTGCATTTTTTCTGCTGTGTGGTTACCGTTTATTAAATAACCATTTGATTTTACTTCAGTGTTTGAACCTAATTCTTTTCCGATGAATTTTAAAGGATATTCTAATGGGACTTTTAATGCATTTGTTACTTCCGGGAGATTTACCCATTTTGTTTTTATACCATTTCCACTTCCTTGTAAAACTGTTTGGATTTTTGGCATTTTGTAACGATAGTGAGGGTCTGTAACTGTTGTTGGAATATTTACTTCTTGAACTTCCATTATATATAAATAATAAAATAAAATTTTAAATAATATATATAATATATATATTTAGTTTTTAAATTATTTTTTTTGAAATATATATATATATATATATATATATATATATAATATATATATATATATATATATATATATATATATATAATTATTAGAAAATATATTAAATATAATATATATTATGTCAGAATTGAAAGAAAATTCTTTTGATAATTCACAAAATGTGAATAATTATAAAAATAATAACAATAATATTAATATTAATAAGAATAATAATAATAACAATTTAAATAATAATAATAATAATGAAGAAAAAGAAATTATCAAAACATACGAAACAAGAAAAAAGAAAATAGATTTTAATAATATAGGAGATAGATTAAGTTTAACAGATCATACTTGTCATATATGTAAATTATTAGTTAATATAAAAAATATTAAAAAATGTGATAATTTAAAATTTAAAGAAAAAAATAAGAAAAAAAAATGTGGGAAAGATTTTTGTATAAATTGTTTAAAAAATTATTTTCCTAATTACATAAATAATATTAATAATTTAGATTGGAAATGTCCATGTTGTAAAAACGAATGTAATTGCACAGCATGTAAAAATTCAAAGAAAAAAGTTTTAAATATTTTATCAGATCAAAAAAATAATAATAATAATGAAATAACTTTAATTGAAAATAATATGAATAATAATAATAATTACAATAATAATAATAATAATAATTATAATTTCAATAATATTAATAATAATAATAATAATAAAGATGATATGAATAATATAATTAAAGAAAAATTCGATATTAAAAGTTTTAATTGGGAAAAAATTATAATTAAAATATTAGGAAAATTTAATAAAGATAAAAATTATATTTGTATTCCTTTACCAAAAAAAGATATTATTGATTCAAAAAATATTTTAAATTATAAAAAATATAGAGAAGAACTTCAATTAGAATTAGAACAATATAAAAAAGACAATTTTAATTAATTTAAATATTTTTTCTTTAAAATGAATTATAAATAATATTTTTAATAATAATTATAAAAAAAAAATAATTTACTTAAAATAATTTTTTCATTTTATAATTTATTATTATAATAAATAAAATAATATAATTACACATTTTTTATTTATTTCTTTTTTTTTCCACCTGGGTCACTCACATTAAATTTGAATAAAATAATATCACCATCACAAACAACATAATTTTTACCTTCTGTTCTTTCTAATCCTGCTTTTTTAACATTTTGTTCTCCACCTTCTCTTTTAAAATCTTCATATTTCATAACCTCAGCACTTATAAAACCTCTTTCAAAATCAGTATGAATCACACCCGCTGCCTTTGGAGCTTTATTACCTTTTCTTATAGTCCAACATTTACATTCATCTGGACCACATGTGAAAAAATGAATTAAATCTAAAGCATAATAACCTGCTGTTATTAATTTACCTAAATTACTTTCAGTTTTATTTTCTTTTAAATATTTTTCTCTTTCTTCTTTGCTCATTTGATTAATTCTTTCTTCGAATGTCGCTGAAAAACATATAATTTTCCCTCCTCCATTTGCGTTTATCCATTTTACAATTTTTGAAAGATAATGATTCTTCTTTTTCATATAATCTTCATCTGGAACGTTTATGACATAAATTACAGGTTTTGCAGTGAAAAATAAGTATTTATTCAACCATTCAATTTCTTTATAATTCCAATCAGGATTATCTCTTATATTTTTATGTTCAGAATACATAACTTTAATTCTTTCAAGCATATCTTTTTCAGCCATGGCATCTTTATTATTGCTTCTTTTAATAACTTTTTCTAAATCTTCTATAGCTCTATTTATATGTTGTAAATCTTTAGCCATTAATTCATCTCTTATAATTTCAAGATCTCTCACAGGGTCTATATCCCCTTCGCAATGTTGTATATCTTCATCATCAAAAGCTCTAACAACTTCATAAATTCCATCTACTCCTTGAATATGAGATAAAAATTCATTTCCCATACCTGCTCCATCACTAGCTCCTTTAACTAACCCTGCTATATCTAAAATAGTTAAAGAAGCAGGTACAACTGATTTAGGTTTATATACTTCAACTAAATGGTCAAATCTTTCGTCAGGAACTTCTACTTTTGCTATATTAGGTTGTATGGTTACAAACATTTGATTTTTCGCTGGGACATTTAATTTAGATAATAAATTAAACATTGAGGATTTTCCTACATTAGTTAAACCAACTATTCCCATTTTTAATGTATTTCCTGGTCGACCAAGAATTGCTTTTTCTTTCGGAGGCTCATCTTTTCCTTTTTTTTTATCCATAGTTTTTAAATATAATTAAATTTTTATTAATAATAAATAAAAAACTAAATATTTTATTATTAAATTATTTAAATTTAAATAAAAATGGAAAAAAAAGATAATAATAATAATAATAATTTAAATTTAGATAAAAAGTTTATTTCTCAATCATCTGAACCATTTGAAATTGATCAAGATATTAAAAATATTTCTCTCAAACCAATTGAACAAAAACGTTTGGACATAGTTTTTGATAGTTTAATTAAACTCGAAAATGAACCTTCGAGTGATGAAGATTCTCTTGAAAAGAAATATTTAAAAGAAGTAGAACAAAATGCTAAAGAAAAAAAGATGTTTAATTTTAATAAAAATAATAATAAAAAAAATCAAAAAATTTATCATAATAAAATCAGCCAAAAAGGTTTACGTAAAATGCTTCGTAAATATTCAATAAATAAAAAATATAGTCCAGAAGAAATTGAACAAATGATTTGGGAAGTTGATGAAGACATGGATAAAAAAGTATCAAAATATGAATTAGAAAAAATGTATAAAAGATGTATTACAGATAAAGAAGAATTAGAACCGAAAAAATTATTTTATTTTATTCAATTTTTAATGTTTGATAAAGAAAATAAATTAGGTATTAATGAAGAAGATACATTAGAGTTATTAAAAGTTAGACATAGAGATGATAAAGAATTTAATGAAAGTATAAATGAAATTTTTTATCCCGATGGAAAAAAAAATGATTATAACGAAAATAGATTAAATTATAATGATTTTTTGGAAAATATGACTAATTTAGTTTTAAAAAAAAGAGATATGATAAAAGATAAAAGAGAAAACTATTGTAATTATATTAAAGATAAAATATAATTATAATAATAAATGTTTTTTGTTTTATTGTAAATAAATATTAATCAAAATAATTAAAAATATTTAATTATGATATCAAATAATTTTTTATTAACAATTTAAATTATTATACCTAAATTTCTATATCATTCATATTATTTCAAATATATATTATAATTTATAAAAAATATTAAAAAATTAATAATTTTCTCTCATTTCAGCTAAAATATCACCTAATTCTTTATGTTTATTAATTAATTTAACAATTAATTTATTACCAAAATTTGCTTTTTTAATTTCATTAATATTATTTGCTATGATTTTTAACATTTTATAATATAAATCTCCTTTTTGAACTAATAATGCTTTTTGAATAACATAATTTCCATAAGGATCCATTAATAATTTAATAATATTTTTATTATCTTTATCAATAATAACATTTATTAATAATTCTCTCAATTCTTTTCTACTATTTTCAAAACATTTTTCCAAAACATTCGCACTAAATTTCTGTTGACAATATCGAATAATATTATTACTAATTTTATTTATAATATTATTCATATCATTCATACTTAAATCATTCGTAGTTATAATATATTGAATTAAAAAATTCCCAAATTGATCATTAATAATAGCATCTAAATTTTTATGAATCATATTTAACAATAATAATCTTTGTTCATCATCTCCTTCAGCAATGCATTTTTGAACTACACAAACTCCATGTTTTGAATTAGTAATTTCTAAAAAATTATCTTTTACACATTGATATATAAACCCATTTTTATATTCTCCACTATGAACTGTCATTAAAAATTTTTGAATTATATGATTTCCATAAGGAGCTTTTATTATTTCTTTTAAATTTTCATTACATATGTTATAAATAAATTTATTTAAAAGAATTGGAATGTTTGAAACTTTTTCTATCAATTTTTGAATCACTCTTGTTCCATGTGCTGATGTGCATATTTGATAAAAATTTGGGTGAGTTAAATTTAAAAATAAAGAGAGATTATCAAATGTTAAAACATCTAATAAAACTTGAAAAAGATAATTTCCAAATTGGTCACATATTAATTCAGTTAAAGAAGATTTTAATTGAGGAAATAATAAATCGTTTGAAAATGATGAACTTGAAATTACTTTTTCTTGAATAAAACGACAACCATTTTGTTCTTTTATTAAATAAGGAGAAATTTTAGCTAAAGCTTCATCGGAATAATTAGAATAATTTTCTGTTGATAAAGTAGTTTTTCTATAATTAGAGTTATTATGATTATTATGATTGTTGTCTGAATTTTGAAAATTTTTATTTTTGTTTGGATAAAATGGAATATATGAATTTATATTTAAATTAGTTCTATAATTATTAAATTTATTATAATTATTATTTTCGTTATTATTAATGTTTAAATTATTATTATTATTATAATCAATATTATTATTATTATTATAATTATTATTAAAATTTTTATACATATTCATATACATCATCATATTAAAATTATTATTATTATTATTATTGAACATATTATTATATAAATTGTTATTATTATTATTTAATCCTTTTAAAATATTATTATTTTCATTATTATTATTATTCATAAATATTAAGTTATTAAGATAATTATTATTATTCATTCCATTCAAACCTAAATAAAAATTATTATTATTTCCTCCATACATATTAAATCCATTAATATTCAAATTATTATTAATAAAGCCCATATTAATGTTATATAAATTATTATTATTAATATCATTATTATTAAGATTATTTCTATCATCTTCTTCATTTACATAATCAATTATTTCTTCATCTTCATTGTATTGAGTTATTTTAATTTCTTTTTTATCATTATTTAAGTAATTTCCTTCTTTTTCAAAAACATTATCGAAATCATTTTCATTTTCTTCGTTGTAATTTTTTATAAATAAAAGATAATTATTAACATCATTTTGATTGTTGTTTTTATTATCATTATTCATTTTATAATAATTTAATAATGCATTATTATTTGAATATTTATTGTTTATATTATGATTCATTGATGTACTTTTACAATAATCTGATTTTAATAAATAATTTTTGCCATAAAATGATGATGAAAAATTTGATTGTTTTAATTTGGATTTTGATGAAGAAATTTTTAATAATTTACTTGTACTATTTGAATATTCTTTTTCAGTATTATTATTATTTAAGTTAAATGAATTATTATTATTATTATTAATATTATTATTGCTATTATTATTAATATTATCATTATCATTATTATTGATATTAATATCATTATTATTGTTGTTGTTATAATTAATATTATTTTTATTATCAGAATTATTATCAATTAAATTTATAATATTTTCATCATTTTTTTTATTATTTTTATCATTATTATTATTTATTTGATAATTTTCATCATCATTATTATTATTTTTTTTAATAAATAAAGATAAAATTTTATTATTTTCATTTTTTATATCACTTTCATTATTATCACTTTTTTTATGTTTAGATTTAATTAAAAAGGGATTATGTAAATTAGGCGTTGAATTATTTTTATGTAATTTTAAAGCAAGAATTTCTTCTTTTTTTTTATATATATTCAATAAAATATTTAAATTTTTATCACTATCTTCTTTAGTTTCAACAATCATTTATTAATTATATTTAAATAAAACAATTAACATATAAAATATCTAAAAATATATAAAAAATTAAATAATTTATTATAAAAAATACATAAAAAAATAATAATTAAAAAATTAAATTGAAAATAATAATTAAATATTATTAAAATACATTTCAAAAATTTAAATTAAATAAATTAAATGTTAGGTTCAGAATATAATTATATTTGTGAAGAAAATAATGCTCGTATCATTTCATGCACAAGTGAATCAAAAACATGCTATTCAAAAAACATACTATCATCTGATAAAAAAAAATTATGGGTATCATCAACATCTGTTCCTCAAACAATAATAATAGATCTATCTAATTTAGTTAAAAAACCAAGAGGTTATTTTAAATATTTTGGAATTTATTGTTGGCATGCTTATTCAACAAACCCAAAAAAAATTCTATTAGAATATTCAGAAAATGAAAAAGAAAAAAATTCATATAAAAAATTAGGTTTATTTGAAGTTAATATGAAACCCGGAAATCAATTTTTTTTATTAAATAATAATGATAATATTAAAAAAATTAAATATTTAAAAATTGTTATTCAAGAAACTTATGGAGGAAATAGAACTTATTTAAATCAAATTTTTTTATTTGATGATAGTGTTAATTTTAATAATGAATATTATAATTTGCCAATTTCAAATAGATTAAAAAAAAGTAATAAAAGTTTTTATGAAAGTAGAAATAATATAATTAATAAATATAATAATAATAATAATGATGAGAATGATATTGAAAAAGAAGAAATTATATATAAACCTTTAACACCAATGAAAGGCATTGAAAAATATAATATAAATAATATTAATATAAGTGATGATAATGAAGAAGAAGAAAGTGAAGAAGATTATAATAATAATAATAATAAAAAAAGAAAGAATTATAATAATATTAGAATTAATAATAATAATGTTATTGAAGAAAAATATTTACGAGCAAATTATAATAATGATGAAAATTATAATAGTAATGATTATGATGATAATAATAAATATGTTAATTATGAAGAAGAAAATAAAGAAGTTAAATTAAAAAAAATAGAAAATATTTTAAAAAATAAAATATTAAAAAAAAATAATTTAACTGAAAATAATAGTAATAATAAAAATAACTTAAATAATTATATAAATATTAGCAATAATAATAATAATGAATTTACTTCACCAACAAATAATAAAATATTTGAAAAAAGAACATATACACCTTTAATAAAAAGTTCAAGACCTTTATTTTCACCTTCAATTTCTAATGAAAATTCACATTTAGTTACATCAAATAATAATAATAAAAATAATAAATTATATGAAAATGATTATAAATTATTAGCAGATCAAATAAAAGAAATGGAAGATCAATTAAAAAATTTAAATAATAATAATACAAATAATACTATTAATATAGATAAAAATATTAATCATTCTAAATCTTTCTCATTTTTAAATAATAATGTTAATAATAATAATAGTATAAGTAGCATTCCTTCAATTAGACCTAATAATAATAATATAAATAATAATATAAATAATAATAATAATAATATAATAATTAAAGAAGAAAAAATATTTTCACAAAGAAATGATGAACTTAAAAATTTAATAAGTAATAGAAATGAAAATGAGCGTATAAATAATGTTGAAAATAAATTAAAAAATATTGAAAATGAATTTAAAGAAATTAAAGAAAATCTTGAAAGAATAAATAAAAATATTTTAGAAATTGTAGAAATGAAAAAAGAAAATAATAATATAAATAATAATAATAATAATACAGATATTATTATAGATATTGTATTAAAAGAATGTTTAAAAGTAATTGATATGAAATTTAATGAATTAATAAATAATAATAATCATAATAATAATAATAATATTTTATATACTTATAATAATAATAATAATAACAATTATTATGAAAATAATAATGATATAAATAGCAATAGTAATAATCCTTATTTAAATAGTAATAATAATATTAGAAATAATAATAATAATATTTATCAAAGCATGTCAACTGAATCAAATTTAAATTCATTTGAAAATAGATTAAATAAAAAAATAGAAGAAAAATTTGAATATTTAGCAAATCATATTGAAAATCAAATTTATAATGATTTTTTAAAACCTTCAATTAAAACAATTGAATTTACAATGAAAAATAATTTAGATGAAATTAAAGAAAAAGTTAATCAATTAAATAATAATAATATTAATAATAATAGTCAAAGTAATTTAAGTTTTATTGAAAGTTATAAAAATAGTATGATGAGTGAAATGGGCAAAAGTACACAAAAAAGAAATGAAAAATTTGATGAAATAAATAGATTAGGTGAAAAATTATATGATAAATTGATGGAAAAAGAAAGAAAATTACAAGATTTAAAAAATGAAACTACAAAATATTTAAAAAGTAAAATGAAAGAAAAAAAATGATAAAATATATTTTATAAATAATTTAAAATTTTCTTATATATAATAATATTTATAATATAATAATAATAATATTAAATATAAAAAATAATTAAATATTTTTTAATGATTAAATTAAATTAAAAAAAATATTTTAATTTTTTAATATTTATATTTAAAATTTTTATTTGGGGATTGGGGATTGGGGATTGGGGATTGGGGATTGGGCCCAATCC
>JAEEGK010018991.1_pt1 | contig 14798 bp, 11 predicted proteins | sample 8958771 | NCBI WGS metagenome assembly JAEEGK01 (sample SAMN16246547, study PRJNA631951) | gut metagenome | biome: gut microbiome; feature: rumen; material: SC-attached | host: Bos | place: Iran: Karaj | collected 2018-10 | reverse complement strand
GGGGATTGGGGATTGGGCCCAATCCCCAATCCCCAATCCCCAATCCCCAATCCCCAATCCCCAATTTTTTTTATTTAATTTAACAAATATTAAAAATTAAATTATTTTTATAACACATTTAATAAAAAAATAATAAAATAAATAAAATAAATTAATTTTTAATATAAATAAATAAAAATAATTTCATTAATATATATAATTATCAAATGGAAGAAAATCAACCATCATTTGAAGATATAAAAAGTGACATCGAACGTCTCACAGAAGATAAAGTTCATGATGTTTTAGATGGACAAGTTTATGATAAAGAAAAAGCAGCAGAATGGGCAAAACAAATTATGGATAGTATCCTTAATGAATTAGTAGACCGTAAATATGGAATGAAATTTATTGTAAATGGTCTTATATTTGAAAAAGGTGCTGATGAATTAACTTTCGTTACTCAAAATGATTGGGATGTTCAAACTGATGGAAAAATTCACTATCAATACAAAGCTGACAATAATAATATGAATGTTGTTTTCTTTGTTTTTGGACTTGCACCTTAATTTATTAAATAAAAAATAATACAATGAGTTATAATAAACTCAATAAAATTTTATTTAATTATGAAAATTAACTTCATTAATATGTTTTTAATAAATTATTTATATTTTTATTTTATTATGCTTATATTTATATTTAGTTATATTTTTTATATGATTTAATTTATATTATTTTACTTAGATATGTTTGTAATAAAAATATTGTTAAATTTAAAATAATATAAATTATATATTTTTATATTTTAATTTAGATTTTATAATTTAATTTATATTATAATTATTATTTAAATTTTAAATAAAATATTTTTAATTTTTAGATGTTTAATATTTCTAATCATAAAAATAAAACTGATTTTTTCATTAAAATTTTTGAAATTTAATTTATTAATATTATAAAAATAAAGAATAAAACTTAAAATAATAATATAACTTAAAATAAAAATATTGATTTTATTTTATTGTTTTTTTTTTGAATTTTATTGATAAAAAACATAAAAAAAATGAAATAAAACAACTTTAATTATTTTTTAATTTTAATTTTATATAATTAAATAATAATAATAATAAAACAATAACATAAAATGAAAAAAAAAACCGATGGTAAATCAAAACCAGCTACACCAGGAGATAAAAAAAAAAACCAAAAAGATAAAAATGCAAAACCAGAAGAAGAACAAGTAGAACAACCTGAACCAGTAGTTGAAAAGCCAAAAAATCTTGAAAGATTTATATATGTAACTACATATTCAGACGAAGACGCTATGACAAAAATTCGAGGACTTTTTGAAGAAATAAATCAATCAGCATTTCAATTACGTTCAGTTAAAGAAATATATACAAAAGATTTAACAGATGAAGAAAAAGATAATAATGAAATTGATTACATTTCAGGAGTTCAGTTACTTGATAAAAATTTAAGAATAACTATTATAGAAGGAATTTCAGGAAAAGGTTTACAAAAAGTAAAAGATACATTACCAAAATATCAAATGAATACTAAAACATTTATGGTATTTTCTGATAATAGAATATTATTTAATAAAAGAATATATTCGAAATTTAATTTAAGTTTAAAATATATAAAATTACGAGATACTTTAACTAATATTCTTACAACATATGACATATACATGAAAGCAAATAAATATAGAGATATATATAATGCATTTTTAAATTATGGCTCGATTTTAAAAAGTAATAGTTTATATGAAATCGCAAATGCAAATTTATTCCCAGATGCAGAAAGTTTATTGCAATTAGAAAGAAAATATGCAGATATATTAAATGATGAAGATATGACTGCTCAAAAAACAGTAAAAAAAAAGAAAAAAAGACATAGAGCTGATTCAATTCTTACTAAAACAAGTTTGATGGGTCAAACAAATACATCTTTAAATTTAAGTAATATTCCAAGTAATTTAAATAAAGATGCTGATTTAAGTAAAAGAGCAATAACTGATGCAAATTTACCTAATATTCAAGGTAAAAAAGAAGAAGAAAAAAATGTTGATGTTCATCATATGAAATTAAAGCCTAAACTTGATTCACATAATTGGGAATTTGATGAGGCTATGAAAAATATAATAAAAGAAAGTAAAGAAGTTACTATTAAAAAAAATATTGATTTTATTAAAACTATGAAAAAGAATCCGAATTATATTAGATTTTGTCAACCTGTTTATGATGTTCAAGTTACTGAACCTATTTATTTTTACTCTGGACAGAAAAAAAATTATTATAATAAATTAGTTGAAGAAATGAGAAGAAAATATAATAGTGATAATAATAATTATTATAGTTATTCTCCTGATCATTTGACTTTATCTTTCCCTATGATTGAAAATTATACAAATGATGATTATTTAAATGCTGTTGAAAATAAAAAGAAATGGATTTGTGATAAAGATTTTGATAGATATGTTCCTCCACCAAAAGAAAAATATTATTTTCCTAAAATTAATAATAAATTATAAAAAATATAAACAATTTAAGTTTTATTATTATTATTATTATTTATATTTTATTTATAATAAAATATATAAAATGTAAAAAATTAAATAATTTTTTGATATATTTTCAATAATTTTTAGATATATATTAATATTTTATTGTTTTATTTATATGAATTAAAAACTTAATAATATAGAATAAAAAATATTCAAAATTTATTTCATTAACCAAAAATTATAATTTAAATTCATTAATTTTTTTGGTTTTTAAATTAATTATAAATTATATATCATGAATAAAATCTATTTTTTAAAATTTATGAAATAATTTTAATATTTATAATTTATAAATTTTTATTTTTTAATTATTAATAAATTTTTTAATATTAAAATAAATGTTTAATATTCAGGACTTTAATATTAATAATAATAATACTAATGAAAAAAATATAATAAAAAATGATATTTTATACAATAATAAAAATAATTACAAATTAAAAAATAATTATTTTAATTCATTAAATAATAATAATAGATTTTCTTTAAATAAATTTGATAATTTAGAATATTCAAATTTATTTTTTCATAAAAAAAAAAATTTAAAAACAATTGTTTCATTTAAAATAAACAATGAATTAATAAATTTAAACTATTCAGATGAAAAATTAAACATAAAAAATATAAAAAAATTTATGACTGAAATTAATTCAATTTTTTTAAAAAAATTATTATCAAAAATTAATAATTATAATAATAGTTTAAATATTACAGAAAATTCAAATAGCTTTTCAAATTATTCTTATAAAAACATAAGTTTCAATCCATTAAAAAATTTAAATAATAATTATATTAATAATAACAATAATATTATTGATATTTGTTTTATATGTAATATTTGTGAAAAATATAATATGAAAAATAAAATTATAATTCTTCCATGTGAACATAAAATATGTAATTTATGTTTTAAATATTATTTTGAAAACAAAATTAAAAAAAAAGAATTTGTTAAAGCAAATTGCCCATTTTGTTTTTGTAATAAAGAATTTAATATAGAAATATTAAAAGAAAATATAAATATTTATTTATATTCTTTTTTTTTAAAAAATAATGAAAAGAATAATAATGATAATTTAAATCAAATTGAAAACGGAATTGTAATTAAAAATAATAAAGAAAAAAATAATAATAATGAAATAAATGATTTAATTAAAAAAAATGTTCAAATTATTTCATATAAAAATAATTTAATTCCCCTAAATAAAAAAATAAAAAAAGAATATTGTTCTTATTGTTTTAATAAAAGCATATTTGAAATTCCTTTTAGTAATTATTTAAAATGTTTAAATTGTTTAAAAATATTTTGTAAATATTGTTACAAAGAAATTAATAACAATCATTTTGAAAAATTTTCTGATAATTATTGTAGAATGTATTCATTTAAAAATAAAATTTATATAAAAAAAAATAAAAAAATAAATAATCAAATAATAATATATTTATTTGATTTTGGATTAAGTATCATTAATTATTTTTTGATATTTATAGGAGTAAATTTATATATAAAATATATGTTTAAAAATTTTAAAGTTTTGTATTATTTATATTTAATATGTTTTCAAATTTATTTAATAATTTTTTTCATTTTGATTCTACCTTATTTTCCAATTATTAATTTAGTAATTGATATTTTTCCTTTTGAATTTTTATAAATTAATTAAAATATTTTAAAATATATTATATAATTTATACATAATATTTAATTAATATTTTGTTTAGAATATTAAATAAAAAAAAATAATAATAAAAATAGTTTTATAAAAATAAAAAATTTCAAATATCAAAATTTTTCATTATTAAAATATTTATTTATTGTAAATATTATATTAAAATTATAAATATTTTAAATTTTATATTATTCAACTTACTTTGAAAAAATATAAAAATTATATAAATCTTATAATAATTTCATTTATTATTACTTTCAATATGTTTTATTTTATTAATTTCTGCTAATTCTTCTTTAGAAAAATCTTGAATTCTTCTCATTTCACTTGATCTTTTTAATTTAAATTTTTTTGTTTTACTTGTTGGTCCTTCTTCTTCTTTTTCTTGATCCATTTTTAATTTAATTTTATTTATTAAAAATAATATATATAAAATAAATAATTAAAAATAATAAAAGTAATGCAAATAATATAATTATTTTATAATATTCATTTTATTAATAAATAATTATTATAATTTTAATTTAATTTAAAAACTTTTCAATTTGAATATTTTTAAATGGATTCGCATTATTTTTTTTAATTCTTTTATTAATTTCTTCTTTAACTCTTTTAATAATAGGTCTAACATCACTTGGGTTCCTACTAATTAAATTCTTAAGAAAATTCCCAATATCTTCTAATTGATTGTCTTTCATTTCTTCCAACCAAGTTTTACACATAATTCCATTATTAACTTGTAATTTAAAATTATCAGTTAAATTATCAATAATAATAACCTTACTTAAATCTCTTCCTAATTTACTTAAATCTTTAGTAAATCCAAGTCCACTTAAACTACAATGATTTCTATATAATCTATATTTAATTAATATTTTATTAGGATCCAATCTATCTAAAATATTATCTGCATATTCTTGCATAGCGGCCGTAAAAATTCCAATTTCGAATATTTTACTCATTTCTATTAAAAAATTCATACAACCCGGTCGAATTAAAAAATGTCCGCCTGAAGGAGTATAAAAAAAATGTACTAAAGTTTCATCTAAATCTAACATTAATGTATATATGTTATTATTTGTTGTTTGAGGTAAAAAAGGTGGTTGAATATTATTTGAAAAACCGAATAGATTAAAAATATTATTTGTAAAAACTATGTTTTTATTTGCGACTTTTGGTTCTTTTATTAAATAAAATAAAACGTTGTTTATTATTAAATTTGCTATTTTATTTATAGTAAAATTATCTAATAATCGAAAAAATTCAAATGCGATTGAATGAATAGGTTTAAAATAACCTAATTTAAAAAAATTATTACTCATTTGTTTAATATGATTTATTATAATTTCGGAATTTTTTGATAAATTATTTGCATATGAATTAATATTATTATTATTATTATTTTTATTTACTTTTTTTATTTTATTATTTTTAAATATTTTATTGTATTTATTAATAAATTCTTTTTTCAATAAAACACAATTATTAACATTTAAATCTTTACTGCCATTAATTAAAATATAATTATCAATAATATTAATTAAATTCGTATTTAAACTTGTTGTTATTATTTTAATATTACTTTTTAAACTAATGTCATAATTAAAATCATTTAAAATGAATTTTAAATACATTAATAAAATCAAAGAAATTTTTAATATTTTATTATAACAATGATTTAAATTTTTATTAGAAAAAATTAATGTTGAAAAATTTCCTGATTCTAAATTATTAGTTAAAAATTGAATAAAATCATTTGTTGTTGTTAATAAATTTGAACGATTATCATAAACTAATTCAAAATCAAATAAATATTCCCATAAATTACTATTGAAAAACATATTACCTTCTGAAGCTATTACTAAATTAGATGAATTTGAATTATCATTTATATTATAATTAATAGTATCAAAATTTAAATTTGTATTGTTGTTATTATTATTGTTATTATTATTATTATTATTTAATTCAATATTATTTGATTCAATTGTTTTTTTTTTATCTTCATTTTCGATTTTATTTATTTGATTGTTGATTATATTTGAATTTATTTTATTATTATTATTATTATCATTTATTTTATTGAAATTTTCTTTTGTTGCTTCCATTAAATTTTCTATTACATTATTAACTAAATTGTTATTTTCTATATTATTATTATTTGCTTTTATTTTATATGGGTTTTTATTATGAGAAATTCTTTTTTTAATTTCGTAATTTTTACCTATAATATCATTTCCAATTTTACTAAAAACACTTTTATTACTATTAATTTTATTATTATTTATATTATTATTATTATTATTTATATTATTAAGATTATTATTATTATTATTGTTATTATTGATAATAAGATTATTGATATTAATGTTTATATTATAATTATAATTATTATCATTATTTTTAAAATAATCTTTTGTTTTAGTTGCATTAAAATTTTTATTTTGAATAGTTTTTATATTATTATTATTAAAATTTTTAATAATATTATTATTTATATTATGTTTATCTTTTGAATTGTAATTTTTTCTTATTCTTGAATTATTTAAAGCATAATAATTTAATCTTGTGTCGCTTGAAAAATTAGAACGATTTCGAGGATCATATTTATTTCTAATAAAATCTAAATAAATAAATTAAAATAATTTTACTATTATCAAAAATCGAACTCATTTTTTTAAAAAACTTTATTAAATTTTTTAATTTAAAATAATATTTTTTTAACTTATAATAGTAATAATAATAATATTATTATTATTAAATAATATTTATAATAAAAAATTAATTATTCTTTTTTTAATTTTTTAAAATCATTTAAAAAATCTTCATTATTTTTCGCACTATTAGTTTTAACATAATTATTATTATTTTCATTCATACATTTATTAATAAAATCTTTTAAAGCTTCAAAATAACCAATTCTATCATATAAATAACCTTCATTATGATTTCCATTTTTAATTTCATAATATTCTTTAAATTTCGCATTAATTGCTCTTGTATACAATCTTTCCATTTGTTTTTTAGGAATTAATTCATCATTTTCGCTTCGGCAAAACAAAATTGGATAATTAATTTTTTCAATATATTTTTTAGTTTCGAACTTATTTTTTAACAAAAAAAATTTAAACGGTTTAATAAAAGGAAAAATGTGATCTACTAAATCACCTAAACTAGAAAAAGTATTTTCAATTATTATTCCTTTAAAAGGAAGTTTGCAATGATAAGCCACATCAATTGCAATAGCGCCGCCTAAAGAACGACCAAATAAAAAAATGTTATTTTTATCAACATATTCGTTTATATCAAAATCATTAATATCATTATTATTATTATTAGAAAATAACCAACTTGAAATACTATAACCATCTAATTTTAGCCCAAAATCTGTTGGATTTCCTTCACTTTTTCCATAGCCTCTGTAACCAAAAATGATAACATTCATATTTAATTCTTCGACTAAATTTTTTATAAAAACTAAACGAAATCCGATGTTTCCTGCGTTTTCGTGAAAATATAAAATTGTTGGTAATTGAGTTTTTTCTTTTTTATATACTAACCATCCAAATAATGTTAAATTATCTTTTGTTTTTACTTTAATTTCTTTGTATAATAAATTTAATTGAGAGGGATTTTGATATGGTTTTGGATTTTCTTCGGGAAATTTTATTCCGTTTAAAATTGGAACGTAAATTATTGAATTTTGTTTAAAATATAAATATAATGAAAAAATAAATACTAATATAAAAAATATTATTAATGATTGTTTTAAAAATTGAAAAAAATTTTCAATAAACATTTTATTATTTTTTTATTATTATTAATTTTATTATTATTATTATTAAATTATTATTTAAAATTAATAATTATTTAATAAAAATTATTTTTATTTTTTGATAATTAATTATTTAATTAATTATTATTTTGATAAATCTTAATTTAAAAAAATTTTAAATTTGATATAAAATAAATTTAGTATAGAAAAAACATATTTAAAACTAAATTTATATAAAAATAATTTTTCAACTAAAAAAAAAGTAAAAATTAAGTAAAAAATAAAAAAGTATTTTAATTTTTACATTATTTTTATTACATATGTTTTCAATCAAAATTTCATTTAAATTTACTTTTCTTTAAAAATAATTTTTTTCTCTAATTTTTTCTTTATTTTCACCAATTTTTCAAAAAATTTTAATAATATTATTTTTATATTAATTTTTAATTTTTTCTCTTTTTTGACATTTTTTATAAATATCATAAAAATTAAAAAAATATAATATAAAATGATAAATTCTTTTAATGAAACGAACAATAACATTAATAACATTCAAGGAAATTTAAATTATCTTATAATTCAATATTTAAATAACATTAATTTCAATAATAATAATTCTGAAAAATTTATTTTAATTGAAAAAGTAAAAATAATTTTATTATTTAATTATATAATTTAATATTATTTAATTATAGCTTAAAAATAATTTATCTTTTGGAAATATTATTGATATTAATAATAATATTCTTCCAATTGATTTAAATTTCAGAAATAAAATTTTTAATTCACTTAATAATGTTGATTTAATTGAAATTTTAAATAATTATTTTAATAATAATAATTTAAATAATAATAATAATATAAAATTAGAAAATAATAATAATAATTTTTCTCTTTTCAATCAATATTACAATAAAAATTTCACAAAAACAAAAATAATTTCTAATGAATTAAATACATTAAATAAATACAATCATATGAAAACTATTCTAACAAACATTACAAATAATGACAATAATAATAATAATAATAACAATAATAATAATAATAATAACAATAATATTAATGTTAATCCAACTATTATTACACCAATTCCAATTTATTGCATTTGTTTTAGCGACGATGATAATATTTTTTTTACTGGAGATAATAATGGTTTAATTAAAATATTTTCCACAAAAACTGGTCAATTAATAGACATTTTCAATCATCATTCTTCTCCAGTCAATGATTTAATTTATTATAACAATTATTTAATTTCTTGTAGTGAAGATCAAACAGTTAATATTTATAATATAAGTACATTAGAATTAATTAACACATATGAATTTGATGAATCTATTATTAGAATTTGTGGGTATGATTATAATTATTATAATAATAATAATAATATAAAAACTAAAAAAATAATTTTAGTTTGTAGTCAAAGCGGGAAAATTTATTACATTAATTTAGATTTTTTAGATAATGATAATTTAGATTATAATAATAATAATAATAACAACATAGGCAAATTTTATTTTGATAAAAAAATAATAGAAATTTATAATTTAAAAAAAATTCGTTCGATTGAATTAAAAAGCATATCATTTAATAATTCAATTGGGATTATTGTTTGTGGTTATAATGATGGATTAATATCAGTTTGGGATATTAATTCGATATTAAATTATTCAATAATAAAAAAAAAATTTATTTTAGAATTTAATCAATTTATTTTTTTCTTAGATTACATTCACGATAATACAGTTCATATTGTTGAATTTAATAATAATAATAATGATTATTTTTTAACTGGCGGAGTTGATGGACTAGTTTTAATATGGTTAGTAAAAAAAGATGTAATAAATGGAATAAGAAATAAAAAGTTTTTTAAAAAAAATTCAAGTATAATTTGTATATACAAAATCGAAGAAAGTAGTGATAGAATAAGATGTAGTGTAAATGTTAGTATTTGGAGTAAAATTAAAAATTATGTTATTTCTATTATTAGTAGTAAACCAAGAAAAAAAGGAATTCATTCTATGTTAAATAATAATAATAATAATAACAATAACAATAATAATAACAATAATAATAATAATAACAATAATAATAATAATAATATGGAAATTGATAATAATAGTGAAGATAACAACAATTCAAATAAACGAACAAGTGCTTTAATAATTTATTCATTTACTTTAAATAAAATAATACGAAAATACACTTCAAATAATAGTGTTCTTAATTTAAATGATGAATGTTTTATTTTAGAATCTCATCCTATTTATGAATCTATTATTTTAACAGTAACAGGGAATAATAACATTATTTTATTTAATTTCATAAATGGAACAATAATAAAAAAATTCAAAGAAAATAATTATTTTTTTTCAAACGTTTTAAACGAAGAAATTTTACCTGCTGAAGGAAAATTTTCATTAAAAGGTGATTATTTTGTAATAAGCACTTATTTAGGATTTATTTCAATTTATTCTATTTATTCTAGAAATAGTTATTTAACAACGAATATGAATCAATTTCTTCAAAAAGATTTTGAAAATAATAATAATAATAATAACAATGAAAATATTATTAATTTAAATAAAATTTTTAGTAAATTTGTTAATATGTTTAATTTACCTTACATTTATGAATCGCCTTATAGTTATTATAAATTAAATCAAATCAATTTGTTTATGGATTCTATTGTGAAAAAATATAAAATTAGTAAAAAAGAAATTAAAAATATTTATTTAAAAAGCAATTATCATACTTATTTAAAATATTTCAATAAAAGAAAAATCGAATGTATTAAAGAAGAAGAAATTTATAAAAATAGTTTAATTGATAATAATAATTATAATCTCAATAATAATAACAATAATAATAATGATGAAGCAAATGAAAATAATAATAATAATGAAGATGATAATAGCAGCGATGATGATAATTATAATAATAACAGCGGAGGAAATAATAGTAGTAGTGAAGATAGCTATATCGAAAGTGATAAATTAAGTGAAGATGATAAAATGGTTATTGATGAAGCTGATAATGAAAATGATATTACAAATAATTATAATAATAGTAGAAGTCGATATAGTGCGAGTATTAATAATAATAATAATAATAATAATTATTATAGTTTAAGAGATAGAAGTAATAATAATAATAATAGTAGAAGTAGACATAGTAATAATAGTAGTAGTGTTTATAATATTAATAATAATAATAATAATAATAATTCTGTTGGTTATAGTTTGAGAAATAGAATTAATAATAATAATAATAATAATAGAAATAATAATTATCTTAGAACAAGATTTAGAATAAATAATAATAATAATAATGATATTTATAATGATAATGATGATAGTATTGATGATGTTAATGTTAATAATAATAATAATAATAATAATAATAATAATAATCATAGAAGAAGATTAATATTAAAAAATAGAAGAAGAAGATCATTTACATTAGAAACAAATTCCAATCAAAATAATAATAACAACATAAACAACAACAATAATAATAATAATAATAATTTAATTATTGATGATGACATTGAAATTAACACTTCAAACAATAATAATAATAATAATAATAACGAAAATAATAATAATTTTTCCGATTCGGATGAAGATTACATCGAAGACATTAACAACAATAACAACTACAATGAAGATAATAATAATTTCTCAGAAAATGAAAATGATATTGATAAATTATACAAAACCGCATTTAACGAAATTAACAATTCTCATCGACATCATCATTCCTCAAACAATAGCAACACAAATTCAATAAATAACAATAATAATAATAATTCATTAAAAGAAAACGCAAAAATAATATTAAACAATCTTTCAGGAAAAAAATTATGTTTTTTTTGTAATTTCATAGAAGAAAAAACCGTCGGTCCATTTTTTTATTCCGAAAATAAAATTACATTTAATAATAACAACAACAACAACGAAAATAAAATTTTTATTGGTTTTAATTGTTTATTAAACAACAACGATTTCATTCAATATAAAAACAATAAATTTTTATTATTAGAATCAATAAACAACATTTTAATTAATAATAAACTTTGCTATCGATGTGGAAGTTCATTTGCAACAAAAAAATGCAATTCATGTTCAAAATATTTTCATGGTAATTTTTGTATAGAAAAATTATGTTTATATTCAGATAAAGATTACAAATGTTTAGAATGTTACAGAAAAGATTATTATAATAATAATTTTAAAGAAAATAATGAAAATTTTAATGTAGAATTTAATAATATTGATAGATCATTTTTTTTTAATAGTAATATTAATATGAATAGTTATTTTCCTCAAATGAATGAAAAAATTTATTTTATTTTACAACCTTATCAAAATTTTTTAATTGAAAATTTTGGTTTTATTATTTTTAGTGTTGATATTAATAAAAAAATATTTTTTTGGGAAAATGAAATTCAATTTTATAAAAATCCTTTTTTATGTGAAATTATTGAAATTAAATATGAATTTTTGAATAAAAATTCGTTGTTTATTTTGAAAGAAATTTATGGCAAAAAATTGAAAGAAAATTTAAAAATTATTATTAGATTAAAATTAAAAGTTGAAAATAATAATAATAATGAAATTGAAATTATTTTCTTTGAAAATTCACAATTAGAATTTATGATTAGAAAAGACATTTATGAATTTAATAAAAATTATTATGAAAATGTTATTTTAAAATCATTTAATAAAAATCAAGAAAATATTTTAATTAATATTAAATTAGATGAAATTTATCAACAAAAAATAATAAAAATCGAAAATTTCGAAAATAATAATTATTTTAAAAATTCTCTTTATAATTCAATTCAAGCTGAATATTTTTTAAATGAAAATGATAATAAAAATGATAATAAAAATAATAATGAAAATGAAGCTGAATTTTTATCTTTTTGGGAAATTTTTCAAGAAAATTTTAAATTCAAAACAGAAAAAAATTTCAATCAAAATTTAATTTACAATTATTTAAATAATTTATACATTAAACATGAAAATAAATTGAATATTTTTTATAATAAAGTCGATGAAATAAAAGATTCTGCTTTTAATTATTATAATATTATTGAAGTTCCAATGTTTTTAGAATTAATTTTTGAACGATTGAAAAATAATTATTATTTAAATAAAGAAAGTTTTTTATTTGATTTTAATTTATTATTAAACAACGCAATTAAATACAATAAAGAAGAAAGTGAAGTTGTATTAAATGCAAAAAAATTATTTAATAGAATTAATAATAAAATTCAAGAATTAACAAATAATAATAATAATAATTTAAATAATAATGAAAAAAATAAAATTTTAGGAAAAAAAAAAAAACGAATGATTAAAGAAATTAATATTGAAAATTTCGATATTATTGATGTTGAAAGCGACAGTTTCGAAGAAGGAAAAATGAATTTAAGAAAAAGAAAAAATAATAATAATAATAATAGCAATACAAGTTTAAATAATAGCAATAGTTTTATTAATATAAATAATAATAATAATAATAAAAGTATAAATTTAATAGAAGAAAATAATAATAAAAAAAATAAAAATAAAAAGAAAAAAAATAATTTCGAATTAAATTTATAATTAAAATAATAATTTTTTAATAAAAATTTAATTAACAATATTTTTAATTAATTATTTATAAATAATTTATAAAAAAAAATATTATTTTTTTAAATAAATGTTAAAAGAAAATTCTTTATTTTTAAAAAAAATAAAAGAAAAATCAAATAATTTAACAATAAAAAATAATTCAACTTTTGATAATAAAAATCAAAAAAATAACATAAAATTAAATAATGATTATTTATCAACGAAATTAAAACAATATGAAAAAAACACAAAAAAAATTAATTTACCAAAAATTAAAAAATATTCAAATAAAATTAATAATATTAATAAATTAAAATACATGAATGATAAAAATTTAGATGAAATTTTTTCTTTTAATGAAAATGATAATAATTTTAATGGATTTTACACAAACACAGATTTTAATATTATTAATAACAAAAATAAAAGTTTTAATTTAATTAATGAATACAACAAAAATAAAAATTTCGATAATAAAAATTCTTTTTCAACAAATTATGAAAAAAAAATTAGTAAAAAAAATTCTATTATTAAAAAAACACAAAAACAAAACAATAAAAATTCAATTACTTTTAATTCAAATAATAAATTTTTATCAAAGAATAAAAAAATTCAAATTAAAAGATTTTCTACTTTAGCGTTGCTTGCGCTTAAATTAGAAAATGATTTAGAAGACATTGATGAATATGATTTTAAAGTTAAAGTTAGAGATAATTTTTTTAAATTAAAAAAACTAATGAAAAAAAAAGAAAATAAAAATTTGAAATTATTAAATGATCTTAAACAAGAACAAATTCTTAATGAAAATATGCTTAAAATTTATGTTGTTCAATTAAAAAATAAACATAATTTTGATTATCAAAAATATAAATTACAAATGAAATAATAATAATTATTTTTATTTTATTAATGTGAAATAATAATAAAAAAAAATAAATAATAAAAGTTTTATAATATTAATAATATATAGAGATTTATATTTTATTTAATTTTTAATTTTTTTTTATTATTAATTTTTAATAAAATTTTTATTGTTTTTTAAAATAAAAATCTTATTAAATTGGTTTATTATTATTATTATTATTATTATTATTATTATTATTATTATTATTATTATTATTATTATTATTATTATTATTATTATTATTATTATTATTATTATTATTATTATTATT
>JAEEGK010018989.1_pt1 | contig 14799 bp, 10 predicted proteins | sample 8958771 | NCBI WGS metagenome assembly JAEEGK01 (sample SAMN16246547, study PRJNA631951) | gut metagenome | biome: gut microbiome; feature: rumen; material: SC-attached | host: Bos | place: Iran: Karaj | collected 2018-10 | reverse complement strand
ACTATGGTTATGTCAAATGCGGGGCACCCGTATCCTCTGTATTACAATGCTAAAGAAAAGGTGGTTGAAGAGCTGCTTCCTTCTGCCGATATGCCGTATACAGGACCTGTCGGATTAAGCGGACTTGGCGTAGAATTCTCTGAAATGGAATTTACAATGCAAAGCGGAGATATTCTGTTCCTGTTTACTGACGGTATTACTGAAATGCTGAATGATAAAAAACTTGATTTTGGAATTGATCCTATAAAGACAATTATTGAAAAGAATTCTTCTTCAAGTGCAGAAGAAATTATTGCTAAGATTATGGATCGTATGGAAGAGTTTATAGCAGACACACCTCGTGTAGATGATGTGTCTGTTATAATTCTTAAACGAGCTTAAGCGTTCTTTTTCTGCTTAGCGAATGTCTGTACACCCTCAATTACAAGGATAACAGCGAGCACTGCCATAGCAAGAGCGAAGAGCAGCTGGAACCAGTTACCCCAGAAGAATGCATTTGGAGCACCAGCACACATAGCTTTTACCTTACCAATGATTGTAAGAACAAGCTGTGTAAGTGTTGCTGCAAGCATGAATACCATTGGGATGAAGAACATCTTGTTGTTCTTTCCAGCCTGACCAAGCCATGCTGCAACTGCCATCAAAGCAATACCTGCGAGGAGCTGGTTAGCAGCACCAAAGAGACCCCAGATTGCTGAAAGCTTGAGACCACCAAGGATACAACCAATAACAACCATAAGACATGTACCAAACAATGGGTTAGCAAGAAGCTTGCGGATTCCCTTAGCGTCCTTCCATGTAGCTTCTCCGTCCTTAAGGAACAATTCAGAGAACATAAAGCGGCTGAGACGTGTACCAGTATCAAGAGAAGTAAGAGCGAATACAGAAACTGCAAGTGTAAGAAGTGCATAGATTGTATTGTAAGCGCTTGAACCTTCTTTTCCGAACAATGTAGCAAGACCAGCACCGAATGCTGCAGATGGAGATCCGAATCCGTTAGCCTTGTACTTGTCGAATACCATACCAACAGCAATCAAAGAAATGATACCAAGGGCAGATTCAATAAGCATTGAACCGTAACCGATAGCCTTTGCGTTCTTTTCGCTGTCGAGCTGCTTAGAAGAAGTACCTGTAGAAATCAATGAGTGGAATCCTGAACATGCACCACAAGCTACTGTAATGAACAGAGCAGGGAACATAGTTCCAAGACTAGTCTTCCATCCTGTAAAGGCTGGAATATTGAATGTTGCGTTTCCTGTGATTGGAGAACCTACAATACCGATAATAGCCAGAGCCATCATTGCATAAAGCAGGAATGAAGAAAGATAATCACGAGGCTGGAGCAAAATCCAAACCGGTACAAGAGAAGCAATTGCAATATAAAGACCGATGAAAATAATCCATGCAGTGCGGCTCATTGCAAAACCGCAGTTCAATCCGATTACAACAGAAGCAACAACTCCTGCAAGACCGATAACTGTTGCAACAACAGTTTTTAATCCGCAGCGGGTTGTAAGAATTCCATAAACAATTGCAAGCACGATAAACAGAAGAGAAATCATTGCTGTTGTCTGAGGTCCGCTTGGATTAGAAACGAATCCTGTAACAACCTCGCCGGCTTCATTTGCTGCAGTTGCAAATGTTCCTGCAACAACGTTTACAAAAGATGCAATTACAAGAATAAGAACAAGAAGTGCAAAGATAATAAAGAGCTTCTTTGCTCTTGATCCCATTGAATCCTTAATGATTTCACCAACTGACTTACCATCATGACGGATAGAAGCAAAAAGTGAACCAAAGTCCTGAAGACCACCAAAGAAGATACCTCCAACTACACACCAAAGGAATACTGGTACCCATCCAAATACGGCAGCCTGAATAGGTCCGTTGATTGGTCCTGCTCCCGCAATAGATGAGAAATGGTGTCCCATCAATACAGCTGGTTTAGCTGGTACATAGTCTACACCGTCCTGTTTTTCAAAGGCCGGAGTTTTTTTAGTAGGGTCAATTCCCCACTGCTTGGCAAGCCATGAGCCATATACAATATAGCCGATGACCAGCAAAGCAACCGCAGCAAGAATGATTAATAATGCTGTCATTTTCTAGATTCCTCCATGAGAAATATATTTTTTTTCAACAGCTTTTGATAATCTTTACCAAATCTGTTGAAATAAATGCCCTGAGTATCAAGTTCTGCAACTGCAAGCTTAAAATTGCTCCAGCCGTAGAGACTGAATTTATAAGATTTGTATAATCTGGTTTTCTTTATTTGCCTTTTAATTTGTTCATCAACTGTTTTGGCAATAATAATAAGGCTGATATCTGAATTACGATGACCATTATAAGGTTTTACAAGTCCAAGTCCATTTTCCCAGGAAGTGGATACAAATGATTCAAGCTTTTGTGAATCTAATGCTGGAATTGTTGCAAAATAAACAAATTCATTTGAATCAATGTCTGCAATGTGGGCGGAACGTACTAAAAAATATTGTTCATTATGAGATCGGAATTCTGCTTTAGCACAGAAAGGATTTGGGACGTTGTATTTTTCTACAGTATAATACTGCTCAAAAGCGTGCAGCAGTCTTTCTATTGCTTCGGATACTTCCATAGAACTGACCTTTTCTTAATAATTTTAATTATAAAACTATAAACATTAAGTGTCAATTAAAAACTTTAGTATTATTAAATATAGCTTCACTATAGCGAAAACAGCTTTTTGCTGATATAATTATATTTATGAATACTAAAGTTGTGGCTATTGGTGGTCTTGGCATTACAAAAAAGCTCTTAATTGGTGGAAATAATCCTGTAACTGTTCAGACAATGTGGAAGGAAGGAATTACTGATCTTGCACAGGATAATCAAAAGCTTGAACGAATTCTCAAACAGATAAATGATTTGTCATTAATTGGTTGCGATATTATACGTTTTGCAGTTCCAGATATTGAAAGTGCACAAGGTTTAAATCTTATTGCAGAAAGGACAGCAATGCCACTTGTTGCCGATATTCATTTTGATTATAAGCTTGCTTTGGAATGTCTTAAAGGTAATGTAGCTGCCATAAGAATTAATCCGGGGAATATTGGTTCCATAGAAAATACAAAAGCAGTCGTAGAAGCCTGCCGCTCCAAAGGTGTCGCAATAAGAATTGGTATAAACAGCGGAAGCCTTCCACAGGACCTTCAGAAACAGATTTTAAATAGAAAAATTACACGTGCACAAGGCTTATGCGAAACAGCTGTTAGAGAAGCTCAGATTTTTGAAGATTTAAAATTTGATCAGTATGTTGTAAGCATGAAATCCAGTGATGTTAAAGAAACAATAGAGTGCAACAAATTCTATTCTCAAAAATACAATAATCCACTTCATCTTGGAGTTACCGAAGCAGGTCCTCTTATAGGTGGTCTTGTAAAGTCTTCAATTGCTTTTTCAAATCTTTTACAGCAGGGAATAGGAGATACGATCAGAGTAAGCCTTTCTTCAACGCCCGAAAATGAAGTAATGGCAGGTGTAAACATTCTTAAAGAATGTGGTTTAAGGGAAGGGGGTGTTACTCTTATAAGCTGTCCCCGCTGCGGAAGAATTGGTTTTGATGTTCACAGCTTTGTTGACCGCTGGCAGAATCGTCTTATGGCAATGAAAAAAAATATTTCTGTTGCAGTTATGGGCTGTGTTGTAAATGGACCCGGTGAAGGACGCCATGCAGACATTGGAATTGCAGGTACAAACGAAAAAATAATTATTTTTAAAAAAGGCAAAATAGTACGAACGGTTGAGGCAAAAGATGCCGATAAAGTATTTGAAGAAGAATTAAATTCATTATAAGGGATTTTATGAAAAAAGCTTTATTAGTTTTAATTTTTAGTTCTATTTTATCTGGTATTTATGCTCAGCATGCAATAAATTCAAAAAGTACAATTGCGTATAGAGATGCTGTAAATGCTTTTGAAAGTAAGGAATATGGCAAAGCTCTGAAATTTGCCGAAGATGCTATCCTTTACAGAAAAGAACAGATTACAAAAGATTATAATACAATTCAGACAAGTCTTTCTTCAAGAGAAGTAAAATCAGCTGGAGATGATATTCCTTCAATAATTCAAAAGCTACAATCTCGTGATGAATATGACTGTATAGACTTAATTAATTATTACAATGGAAAGGGTAATTTTGGAAATTCAATTTCTAAGGTTTTGAGCTATATTCAAAGTCAGGAGCAGTATCCGGAAGCTCAAAAACTCATAGGTGATATTTATAAGCTTGAAGGAGAATACAGCTTTGCCGAACAGTACTATCTTATGGCTTTAGAAAACGCTGCTGTATTAGACGTTCCAGATGAGCGTTATGAAATAATCTATCTTCTTGCAGAGCTTAGCAGGCTTGAAAAAGATTATGATAAAATGGAAATAAGACTTTTAAACATAATTGGAAAAGAACAGAACGAAAGAAATCTTATTCTTGCACGTTCAATTAAAAATACTATTTCACGTAATGATAAGGGAGCTATTGAACGCTTCTTTACAATGTACCGTTCCGATAATTATTTTTCATTAAAAGCATACAGCCAGCTTGCAGATTATTATCTTTCTATTGGTCAAAAAGATAAAGCTTTAGATTACAGCTGTCTGGCAGTTATTACAGGCTTTACAAAGGTTTATAACTACATTGAAAAACGAGACATAGATTTTGAATATAAAAATATTTCTGATTTTCTTGATATGATTCCAAATCATAGTGATCTGCTTGAATGGGGCAGCAATAATCAGGTTTGGAAAAGCTTTAACACAATGTGTGAAGTAAGTTCTGAATGTGGTTATGATATCTTTTCTTATGAACTTTTACAGATTCTTGCATTCCATTCACCAGAAAAATACTGGCAGCAGGATGCAGTTCTTAAACTTGATAAGCTTGATGGAATTAAAAATCCAGAAAACTAATAGTGTAAACCAAAGCCAATAGAAAATTCTTTTTTGGAAACATTGTCTCTCCACTGTGTGTGAATTTGTTTTCCAAAGATTTGTCTTCCTATATCAATACCAACACTTCCACGGATTGTAATTCCCGACCATTTAAGTGGATAAACAATTACTTCAAGTCCGCCGCCATAATAACCATCTTTAAAATTAAAGAATGTTTTTGTGATTTTATTATAGCATAATGCCGCATCAACAAATGGAGAAAGCTGCATATCAAAATTAAAATATTTTAAGAAAGATTTTGTAAAGTTGGTAGAAAATAAATGGATTGGTAAATCAAAATTAAGAATAAAAGCACTTGTTGTATTTAAAGAAGAAACTTCTGTATCTGTATAAAATTGAGAGTCACGAATTCCTCTTAAATATTGACCAATCTGTTTTCCGTCATTCATTATGTATTTGTCTTTATTTGGATTAAACATATAAAAGAAAGTTTTTGTATTAACTGCAATTCCAAAATTACGAAGAATGTAAGAATCTTCAAAAAGATTTATTTTCTTAAATGCACAGGCATTAAGTTCTATAACAGGGTAAAAACGCTGGCGCTGAAAGTTCCAGGTATAATGATTGTCTAAAGATGCAGATAAGCCTGTTCTAAGATTTTGTGACCAGTCAATTCTTCCAAAAGAAAGCTTATGACCAAAGGTAAATACAGGACTTGAAAGATTAGAATTCTGTTTTGAAATTCCATTAAAATCCCAGCAGACACTTGCAGAAGTATAAGGGGTATAATAAAGATTTCCAAAATAATTCATTTTTAAAAGAGTTAGAGGAGAAGATACTTTAAATACGTCTCCAAAATATATATTGTCTTTAAACTCTTTATATTCAAAGTTATTTACAAGCTTTTGATCCAATTCAAAAATAATACTTGTTTTTTCAAAAGGTAATTCAAAACGTAAACCTGTTGTAACATCCCATTCAGGCATATTGTTGCCAAAAGTATAAGAAATACCAAAATCATTAACCCACAAGGCATTAAAAATCCCGGCTTTGAAAGGATAATCAAAGGTAAAGTTGAATCCCAATTCTGAATGCTTTGCATCTGATTCATCTGTAGGAATCATAAAATAAATATCAGAAGAAAGGGTATTTAATGAACCAAGAAAGTTTGAATCTTTAATTTTAAGCTTTAAGATAAGTCCTGTATTTGAATCATATTTTGGACCTGGAATTGCAAAAAGGTGAAAGGAATCTTTTACAAAAATTTTAAGCTTTACAAGAATAAGAGTATCAGTTTCTTCAAAGTCGTAATTAACTTCAATTTCTTCAAAGGCACGTAAGTTATTAAGCTTTGTTTTGTAATCCAAAATATAAGTCTCTAATTCTTCCTGGGAATTAAATACTTTTTTTGTATCTACCGGAACCTGTTGTGCAAGTGCGTAATCTTGAGTAGTTCCAAAAATCTTTGCGCCGCAGCCTTGTATGCTGTATTCAACTTGCGAGATCTGGTATTGCTGTGAATAGATTCCAGATGAAATTAAAAGAAAAAGGAGAAGGGTAAGAAGAAATGATTTTTTCATTAATATGCACCCCGGCCCTTAAGAACTACATAAACTGTTTTTATCAAAATCCATATATCAAGCCAGATTGACCAGTTTTGAATATAATAAAGATCAAGTGCAATTCTTTCTTCGTATTCTGTATCTGAGCGGCCCGAAGTCTGCCACATTCCAGAAAGTCCTGGTGTAACAGAAAGAACATAATCTTTGTATTCACCATAACGGTCTAATTCTGGAGCTGTAACAGGACGAGGTCCAACAAAGCTCATCTGACCTGCAAGAATATTTATAAGCTGTGGAAGCTCATCAAGACTTGTTTTTCTAAGGAATTTTCCAAACTTTGTAACACGAGGATCATTCTGAAATTTGCGTTCCTTTTCCCATTCTTCGCGCATCTGTGGATTGTTTGCAAGAATTTCTTCCAGCTTTTTGTCTGCATCTATGCACATTGAACGGAATTTCCAGCATTTAAATACTTTTCCATTTTTACCGACACGTTTGTGGCCGTAAAAAACCGGGCCCCGGGAGGTAAGGCGTGTCAGTAACATAAGAATAAGAAAAACTGGAAGAAGAATTGGAGAAAAAAGCACAATCAAAAGAATGTCGATAAGGCGTTTTAAAAACAGATTGGATTTGAATGTTAAATTATGAGTACTTGCAAATCCTATAATTCCGGCAATATCTTTAATATGCTGATTTGAAGTAAAAGAATTCTGTCTTTTGGAAACATTAATTGTATAGCGGTAAGAAGACATTACCAGAGAATAATCTCCATGGTAGTCAGACATTATGGCAGTTTTAATATTTTTTTCTTTAATAATTTCGAGAATTTTATTTGATTCCGGAAAAATCGGAATATCGTGAAAAGTATTATTACTTATAACATCTTCATCATTATTTGGCTTTGGAAGGCCTGAATCAATAATAATGGCAGGTTTATAACCAAGATATTTATTATTTAAAAGACGTTCTACAATAAATTCTGCACTGTTGCCTGTACAGTAAATAACGGCTGGAACTCCCCACCATTTTTTATTCTGAATACAGCGCTTTGCAAATTCGCGGAAGCTTGGCAGAAGGAAGGTTGCAAAAATAAAGGCAAGCATAAAGGCTGCACAAAGAGCAAAATCATTACTTCCTTTAATGATATATGTGGTAAAAAGGTTTTCGGTTTTAGGAATAAAAATTGTAAGGCTTATGGCTACAAAAGAAAAAAAAGTTGCACCGCTGAATTTCTTAACTTCTTCTGTCGGTGGAATCATAATTCCAGGATATAAACCAACACAGCCAAAAATTATCATGATAAATGGAATATAAACAGCGTAATTTACGAAGGATTTAAAGTTGATATCATGAATGCGGATAAGATTAACAATAAAAAAGCCGATTCCAATGCAGAGCATTAAAACCAATATGTCTACAATGAAAAGGATAAACCCCGAAAGAAAAGACGAAGTATGTGGAAACTGTTCATTAAGAGAGCTTTTTAACTGTTCCTTTGTCATATTATTCTATTATACTCCTAAATTAAAAAACAATCTATAATAAAGATGGTTATATTAACAGTTAGTGTTATTTTTGGTATATTATGAATATGAAGAAAATCAAGCTTATTTTTGCTGTTAGTCTTTTATTTACCGGTATTCTTCACGCAAAAGTAATAAATGATGGACAGATATTGCCGCCGGATTCTCAAATTTATAAGGATTTTATAAATCTTCAGGCAAATACAACTGTTTTAAGTTTTACTAATAATACACCTTTAAGTGTAAGTGAACTCAAATTTTTTCTTAACCAATACAATTATGATTCTCTGGATGATTATGGCCGTTATTTATACGACAATATTTATAATGAACTGTATGAAAAAGAAGACTTATTAAAAAATGTTCCAGGTTTTAGCATTTTTCTTCATCCAAAATTAAATCTGGAGTTTTATTACAAAACAAATAAAAATATCCCCTGGTCTTATAATTATTATTTTAAAGATAATTTTATTTCCTCACCTATAGATATGGGCTTTGGCGAAAACTTTGCCATGGGTGGAAACTTCTTTTTGGGTAAGAACTATATTGCAGCTTCAAAACCGGAAAATTTCTGGAACTATCCATTAAAATTAGATAAAGATGGTGACCCGAATGATGTAGAGTTTTACTTTCCAACCTTTGCTTACTGTAGTTTTGGAAAAGCCTTTGATAACTGGGGCTTTAATTTTCATTCAGGCAAACAGGGTAAAAGTGTAGGTCAGACATTAACAGGTAGTATAATTTATAATAAAACCTTCGAAACCGATGCATATTTTGAATTTGATATTTATTCACCCGTTTTAAAATTTACAATGGACGTTGTTCAGGTAAGTTCAAATCGTCATGATAATATTCAGACAGGAAGTAATACAGAACGTTATCTTTATATTCATCAGTTTGATATACGGTTTTTTAAAAAACTTAAACTTACATTAATGGAAGCGTCTTTAGTTGTAAATCCATTTTCTTTGCGCTTTTTAAATCCAATTCCTTTTATGCATCAATTCGGTGGCTGGACAAATTATATAACTACAGATACTTCAAGGATTTATAGAGAAGCAAATTTTTGTGCAGATTTTGCCTATATGTTTGAGTACACTCCTGTAAAAAATCTCAGGCTTTATGGAATCTATAATCAGATAGAAATGCAGCTCCCTTATGAACGGGGAAACTCCTGGGGAAGATACTATCCTAATTCAATTGGTTTTCAGTTTGGTGTTAATTATAATTTCTTTTTTGCAGATAATTCTTCACTCGGTCTGAATACAGAGTTTATTTATAATTCACCTTTTATGTATATAAAACAAACACCTTCTGCCTCTCTTTATAGAATGCGAATTGATATGCAGACAAAAAAAAGTGTTTATTCATGGATTGGTTCTCCTTATGGTCCTGACTGCATTGGAGGAGTTTTTGATGTTGAGTATAAACAGAAGAAATTTACGGCAGGTTTAAATTATTCTTTGTTTGTTAAAGGAGAAAATGACTTTACAATTTTTAACAGCCTTGCTCCAGAAACTGAATATTATGATTATTATCCTTCTGTTGAATATAAGCTTCATAAAGAAGGCTACAGTACAAATAAAAACTTAACTGATGATGAATTATATAAAAAGGCAATCAGCTTAAAGCCTTCCGGAAAACAACAGATTTCAAATTCTGTTTCATTAAGAGGCGCTTATTATCTTAATGAACATTTTGAGTTTAATGGAAAAATATTATTTGATTATATTAATCAAAGTCATAAAACAAATAAAAATGAGTTTGGTGTGGAATTTGATTTATCAATCTCATATAAGGTATTTTAAAATATAGAGGTTTTTATGTGTAAGAATTTATTTAAGAAGTTTGCAGCAGTTTTAATTTTCAGTTTGTTGTCACTAACAATGTTTGCTCAATCTAACAACACTGTTGATATAAGCGATGAAATTTATACTTTATTAAAAAATGCAGAAGTGCAGAATCTTTGTGATACTCTTTCTACAATTCGTCCATATACACAAAAATATATTGCCGGTCAATTAAATAAAATCTTGGAAAATCTTGAAAACTCAAACGATAAAAAAAGCTCAATAATGCGTGAAGTAGTAGAAGAACAGCTTAAGCGTTTTGAAAAACAGGACGGACTTTCCCTAAAAGATTTTACTTATAAAATTTCTGATCAAAAAGCTTCAATCCCTGTAAGTCTTATAATTGATACCTATAATGATTCCTTCTTTTCGCAAGGTATATATTCAGATTCAAAAAATAACAGCCTGGGTTATGAAATTACTCAGAACTTTAATATTTATGGTGACCTTGGTAATAATATATCTTACCGTTCACAGGCAACTCTTGATCTTACAAAAATGAATTTAAAAGAGCTTGGTAATTATGATATCGGCTGGTGGTGGTATGATGACTATGGTGTACCAAAAGATGATTTTTCTCGCGAAGAGCATTTTAGTGACCGAACAATAAAGACCTACAGAAACTATGCCGTATTACCGTACAGTTATAAAAAGAAATGGGATGGTTCAATTTATTATGCAAAAGGCGGTATGAATTCTGCTGGTCTTAAAGGCTGGCCTTTTGAATTAGCCGGTGGCTTTGCATTTCAGGGAGAAATAAAAGGTTCCTTTTTTAATGATTTAATCAATTTTGGAATTGGACGCTATAACCGTGAATGGGCTGCAATGGATACAGGCTCAAGTCTTGTATTAAACCAGAATGCACGTCCATTCTTTGGAATTGATTCTTCCGTAAAACCATTTGACTGGCTTTCGTTATCTATGTTAACAGGTTTCCTTGAGTTCCCAAATCAAAACCATATAAATGATAAAGCCTGGTTTACAACTGATGGACATGGTAATATAACAAGTTACAAAATTGATAAAAATGGTAACAAATATAATATTTTAAAAGATTCTTATTTCTTCCATAATTTATTTTCAATGGCAGAAATAGATTTTGATCTTAAAAATATTCATTTTGATTTTGGAAGTACTGTAGTTTATCCAAACCGTTTTGAGTTAGGCTATGCTTTCCCGTTAATTAACCGTTTGTTTTATCAGAATAATGTTGGTGATTATGATAATATTGCAATATATTCAAATTTAAAATTCCAATATCCTGGTATAGGTTATATCTGGGGTTCTGTTTACATAGATGAGATTAATGCCATCTTTACTGATATTTTCCATAACACACGCTGTATGTTTGCATATCAGGGTGGTGCAAAATTAAATATTCCATGGATACCATTTGCTTCGCTTTCTACAAGATATACAAAAATTGAACCATATTGTTATACTCATGAAGCTTTGGATCCGGAAAAAAATCAACCTTATTACCCGCACTATATTAGTGAAAATTATACGAATAATGGAGAATGTTTAGGTTATTATCTTCCGCCAAACTCTGATGAACTTTATGTAAAATTTAATACAACACCTTTGGCTTCAACAACAGTCGGATTAAGCTATCAGTTAATCAGACATGGAGTAGACTGGGGTAGTGAATCAGATATTTTCAGCGGTTCTTCGCTTTATTCGGAACTTCCTGCAGGTACATATGGACCAGGTAGAAGCAATCTTCATAAATACTTTTTAAAAGATGGTGTTTATGAATGGATGAATATTGTAGGCTTTGATGCTTCTTATAACTTTAAGCATTTTGGTATTCCTGTTCAGTTCTATGGCACTGTAGGTTATGTTCATAACTGGTTTAAAAGTATTGGAAATTCAAAGCCATCTGCCAAAACTTCTTACAAAAAGTACAGCAGCAGTGAATATAAAGAAAATAGAGGTGTTGTAATTTCTGTAGGAATCAGAGCATTTGCTTTCTAATTAAGTTTTTCTTTAATTTTAGCGGCAACCTGAACACAGCAGTTTTTTGGATAAGTATTCAGTTTTAAATTTAATTCATGAATTGAATCATAAAACTGCTGCGGACAATTCTTAATTTTATCTAACGCATCAATAAACTCTGCTTGAGTAGATGGCTTTAAGCCCGGTGTGTTTTCCATATAATCCATAACAAAGCCTGATGTTTTAAGTTCTTCTTCCAGATCATAAGGTAGAAAAAGCATTGGCCGCTCCAAAGGCATGTAATCAAGATAAATAGAAGAATAGTCTGTTATGAGTGCATCAAAGATATTTATATAATCCATTACTTCGGTATATTTTTTTGCAGAAAATAATGAGACGTTTTTCATTTTAAGAATATTCTGGGGGATTGTTTCTTCGTAAGCCGGATGGAAGCGTACATATATATGAATATTATTTTGGATTAAATAATTTTCAAGAGCAGTAAAATCAAAATCGGCAAATGGGAATAATTTTACTTCTGAATGCTTTCTCCAGGTTGGAGCATAAAGAATCTTAAATTCATTTTTATTAATTTCCGGCAGCTTTACAGGTTCGTTAAAAAGTGCATCTGTGTAGGGTTGGCCTGCAATAATTGTACGCCTTGTAGAAGTGCCCATTGATTTGGCAACAAGCTTAGACATAAAATCTGAAGTTGCAAGCGAGCAGGTAATGTTTGATTTATTTAAAAAGTAATAAAGCTTTTTAATTAAATGGCCATCTTTTTCTGTAAAACCAAGTCCCTTTAAAAGAATGCCATGTCCCAGGTGAAGTACATAACGGCGGAATCTTAAGAACAATCCACCAAGCGGTAAATCAAGCCAGGATACAACCCAGGCTGCAGCCTGAATGGCAATCTTTTTTCCTTCTTTTGTTCTGGTATCTATAAAGTGATTTCCATATTGTTCAATCAGGGCATGACGTTTTTCATCATCATTTACAACAAATTTTACAGTGTAGTCGGGCTCATTTTTAAGAAAGTGTAAAAACAGATGTTTTGAGTTGGAGTTAAAGCAGTCGCAGTGCATTCCGCAAAAAACAATCAGTTTTTTATCGCGTTTAGAAATTAAAGAAAGAAAAGCGTAGGGAAGACTTGATATAATATGATGAAGTCGAGATGAAGTATAGCGGTGCTGATTTTTTTCTGCCGATTGCTGCTTATTCATTTTGTTAATCTCCATATGGTCCAAAATCAAGTTCTACTATTGTGTGATAATCATTTACCCTCTTATCTTCTGGAGGCGGAGTCATATAGTCTCCATACTGTTCTCTAAGGAAGGTATCATAATCTTTTGGAATAGGATATTGCTTACCTTCAAATTCTGTAGTTGAGAGCTCTGTGACTGTGCTGCGCAGGTGACGTTCTTTTTTGTAAGAAGTACCGCCAGCAATAAGGAATACCCATTTTGAATTTGGGTTTTGGTATTTGAGGTGGTAGGTGTCGAGCATTTTCACAAGCTTATCTAAAGGAATTATTTTAGAAAAGAAAGTAATCAGGCCAAGCAGGGCTTTTTTTGCTTTGCTGTTTTGTCCATAATGATAACCAAGTCTGATACCTGCTGCTTTTTTAAGCATTATAAAGGAATTTCCATAAAAGAAACTGTGAATATTGCTGTCTGGTAAATCGTCATAAGGAAAAACTTCTACAAAAATCCCATTATGAAGATTTAAATCCTTGCGATGTTTTTCTACAAACTTAGTTCCATTTATTCTTATGCGGGCAAGCTCAAAGTCTGCATTTCCTTTTTCGGTAGAAGGGGATTGAAGAAAAAAATGCTCGGTATCCAGATCTGTTTTGCAATATTCTATGAACTTGTCATAGTCACTGCGCATCATTCCAATATCAATGTCATCATCCCAGGGAATAAAACCTTTGTGACGAATTGCGCCTATAAGATTTCCCGCAATTAAAAAGTATTTAAGATCATGAAGTTCACAGATACGTTTTACTTCATCGAGGGCCTTTAGTTCAACCAGCTGGAGCTTACGTAAAGTTTCAGGAGTAAACTTGTATTTTTTTTCTATCTGCATTATTAATACCTTTGTAAAATCTTTTTAAGAGTTAAGAACCATTCAGGGCGAAGCTTGTAATATTCTCCTCCCCAGATAGGAGCCAGATAGGTACCAAAGCATTTCTTAAAATCATTAAGACCTTTTGTTTTGCCGTTTCTGCGATTGAGCCATGCTCCACCAGTTTCAAAATAACCTGTCTTTCCAAAGGCTTCCCGGAGTATACAAATTACTTTAAATAAAAGATATTTATTTACTCCCACTTCTTTATTATTTTTTGAATCGCCCCACCAATAGTAGGCAGTGTTATTATAAATTAAAATTGCTACACTGCAGATTACAGTATTTGTTTCTTTTTGTTTTAAGAAGAATACACGGCAGATTCCTTTTGGGATTAAATTAAAGAACATCTCTTTATGGTAATCGTCTGCAATAATTCCTCTTTTATTATTTGTTCTTGTATAAGTTTCTTTATGCAAATCTATAAATGTCTGACAATCTTCCTGGCAGGCTTTTCCTTCTACAATTTCGTAATTGCCACCAGCTTCTATTTTTCTGATTGCCTGTCTTGTTGTTTCTTCACAATCTGCAAGCATTCTGTCATCAGTTTTAGAAAGATCTACAACATAGGTATAACGGATCTTTGGAGTAAAATTAAAATAAATCAAAGGATTGATTGCAGTCTTGTTATCAATGTTTGCCTGGGTTAGTGGAGGCAAATCAATATCAAATGTTTTAATGTTATATTTTTTGATGTAATTATCAATATAATTTTCAAAACATTCTTTTACTTTTTTAAACTGTTTTTTTGGCAGATTATCTTTTACAACATATCCCCATCTTGAGTGAAGCTTTTCTTTTTTTATTCCTAATTTAGAAAGAAAAGGATGGTCATTTGTTTTGTGAAGCTGGATTGCAAAAAGAATTTCATCATTATTAT
>JAEEGK010018988.1_pt1 | contig 14799 bp, 7 predicted proteins | sample 8958771 | NCBI WGS metagenome assembly JAEEGK01 (sample SAMN16246547, study PRJNA631951) | gut metagenome | biome: gut microbiome; feature: rumen; material: SC-attached | host: Bos | place: Iran: Karaj | collected 2018-10 | reverse complement strand
CCTCGAGGATGCGCCCTCAGGGATATCAGAGATGGAGTTCGCCTTGTTCCAAGGGATGTTTGCAATCGTCACAGCGGCTATAGTTCTGGGAGCATGCGCCGAGCGTGTGAGGTATACGGCAGTTGTATGGTTCCTTGCCATATGGTCTGTCGTAGTCTATGCTCCTATGGCCCATTGGGTATGGGGAGGCGGGTTGTTCGATCAGTTCCTGACCGTGCTCGATTTCGCGGGAGGTACTGTGGTCCACATCTGCGCGGGTATAACGGGTATCGCGCTGGTCTTGTTCGTGGGGCCAAGAAGCGACAGGGTTCGTCAGTCGAGAGCGCACAATCTCCCCTTAGCTTTCTTGGGCGCTATGCTGCTGTGGGCGGGTTGGTTCGGATTTAACGGAGGTTCAGGTCTTGCTGCCGACAGTACCGCAGTCCACGCTGTCGTAGTCACCATAGCGGCTTCTGGGTGCGGTATGATGGCATGGGCCCTTGTACAGTACATCAAGGTCGGCCGTGTAGGTGTGCTTGGAATGATCGCGGGATCCGTTGCAGGATTGGTCGGAATAACTCCAGCGGCAGGATATGTCGGGGTTCCAGAATCCATGTTCATCGGAGCTGTGGCCGGAGTGCTTTGTTTCTACGCGGTGAGATTCACAAAGGGAAGGGAGAAGCTGGATGACGCATTGGATGTGTTCGCGGTCCACGGAGTGGGAGGAATATGGGGTGCTATAGCTACCGGTATCTTCGCAGTGCCTTCGCTGTCAGGAGGTGTCGAGGGTCTGATCTATGGTTCCTTTGACCTGTTCATCGGACAGATCGTGGCCGTGCTGGGAACGCTGGTGTTCTGTTTCGCGGCATCCTACGTCATAATCTGGTGCCTCTCCAAGGTGATGAGGGTCCGTGTGACCGAGGAGGAAGAGCTCGTCGGTCAGGATATAATCGAGCACGGAGAGAATGCATACATGTGAGGTGAGAAGATGAAGATGATTACTGCAGTGATACGCCCGGAGAAATGTCAGGCCGTCAAGGATGCGCTGAGGGACATAGGGGTGAACGGTATGACCATTACCCATGTGTTCGGAAGGGGAAGCCAGGCCGGTATCAAGTTCGTTACCAGAGCAGGGGACATCATAGTCGACGAGCTGGAGAAGACCAAGATCGAGACGGTGGTCGACGATGAGCTCGTGGACAAGGCGATCGATGCCATCGTCGCAGCTGCCCAAACAGGTAAGCCTGGGGACGGACGTCTTATCGTGACCCCGGTCGAGAGGTTCGTGAGGATCAGACAGGACCCTGAGCCTGCAAAGGAATGAGATCACATGCGGGGCGTGCCCCCGCCAAACGATTTATCATAAACCTCTTAAAAATGGTTCACAAGAGGCCTCAAAAAGGACCGTAATTCTTTTAGCCAGCATATACATCCAAGCCTTTCGTATTCTTACGAACAATCCGATTCTTCAATCAGTCATGTTTATATAGAAGAACAAACTTTATCCGTATCAGTCATTCCAAATTGGAATATATTGGAGGAAGTAGAATGGGAATGGGTAACGCCCCTGTAATCATCCTGAGAGAAGGAACAAAGAGAGAGAAAGGCAAGGATGCCCAGATGAACAACATCTCGGCAGCCGTCGCTATTTCCGGAGCAGTCAAGAGCAGTCTGGGACCCAGGGGAATGGACAAGATGCTTGTCGATTCCATGGGAGATGTCATCATCACCAACGATGGAGTCACCATCCTCAAGGAGATGGATGTGCAGCACCCCGCAGCAAAGATGCTCGTCGAGGTTGCCAAGACACAGGATGCAGAGGTCGGAGACGGAACAACAACATCCGTCGTCCTTGCCGGAGAGCTCCTCAAGAAGGCAACAGACCTGATCGACGCCAACGTCCACCCCACAATCATCGCAAAGGGATACAGGATGGCCAATGAGAAGGCACAGGAGATTCTCGAGAAGATCGCAATGAAAGTCTCCATCGATGACACCGAGACACTGAAGCTCATCGCAGAGACCGCAATGATCTCCAAGCAGGTCAACCAGTCCAAGGAACTCTTCGCAGACATCGTCGTCGATGCGATCAAGACCATCGCCGACAAGAAGGGCAAGGGCTACGACATCGACCTCAAGAACATCACAACAGTCAAGAAGGCAGGCGCCAACATGGAAGAGACCGAGATCATCAAAGGTCTCGTCATCGACAAGGAGCCCGTCCAGCTGAACATGGAGAAGGTCGTCAAGAAGGCAAAGATCGCACTGATCGACTCCGCATTCGAGGTCAAGAAGACCGAGATCGACGCGAAGATCCAGATTAACGACCCCGCACAGCTCTCCGCATTCGTCAAGGAAGAGGAGAACATGCTGAAGAGGATGGTCGACAAGGTCGTCGCATCCGGTGCAAACGTCGTCTTCTGCCAGAAGGGAATCGACGACCCCGCACAGCACATGTTCACAAAGGCAGGCATCTACGCATGCAGGCGTGTCAAGAAGTCCGACATGGAGAGGCTCGCAAAGTCCACCGGTGCCAACATCATCAACAATATCAGTGACCTCGAGAAGACCGATCTCGGTTACGCAGACTGCGTCGAGCTGAAGAAGGTCGGAGAGGAGCAGATGACATTCATCTCCGGACTCAAGGACCCCAAGACAGTCACCATCCTCGTAAGGGGAGGAACCAACCACGTCGCAGACGAGGTCGAGAGATCCCTCGTGGACGCATGGTCCGTCGTCAAGGTCGCAATCGAGGACGGAAAGATGGTCACCGGAGGAGGATCCACCGCTATGGAGATCGCAATGCAGCTCCGTGACTACGCACAGTCCGTCGGCGGCAGAGAGCAGATCGCAATCGAGGCATTCGCTTCCGCAATGGAGGTCATCCCCTCCACACTGGCAGAGAATGCAGGTCAGGACCCCATCAACATCCTGATCGAGATGAGGAAGCAGCACAAGGGAAAGAAGCTCTACGCTGGATTCAACCCCTACACCGGAAAGGTGGAGGACATGAAGAAGCTGAATGTCATCGAGCCCTACAGGATCGGTACACAGGCTATCAACTCCGCTACCGACGCTGCAGTCATGATCCTGAGGATTGACGATGTCATCGCAGCCGCGACCCACAGCGGTCCCGGACCCCAGGACATGCCCGACATGAACGACATGATGTAAACACGTTGAACAAACGCGGGGGCCAGAACCCCCGCTTCACACTTATCCGAGTGCACTAAAGAGGTAACCAGATGACTGGAAAGTCTAAAGAGAAGAAGAAGGACGATGCATCCAAGAAGGACGAGGAGTTCGAGATCGTCGAGGATGAGCCAAAGGTCGATCCCGTTGCGGAGATCCAGGCTAAGGCCGACCACTATCTCGATCTTGCCCTGAGGCTGCAGGCGGACTTCGATAACTACCGCAAGAGGAAGGAGCGTGAGATCGAGGACTACAAAAAGGTCGCGACCTCGGGCATAGTGACCGAGCTCCTTACGATTGTGGATGATCTGGACCGTGCTTTGGAGCACGCGAAGGAGGATGACGACCTGGTGGTCGGAATCAAAGGTGTGAGGGCTAATCTGATGAAGATCCTCGAGAACAACGGTCTGAAGGAGATCCCTGCGGAAGGGAAATTCGACCCTAACTTCCACGAGGCCCTGATGGCCGTGGAGGGCGAGGAGGACGATCAGATAGCAGAGGTGTTCCAAAAAGGATACACCTTGAACGGAAAGGTCATTAGATACACGAAAGTGAAAGTGACAAAGAAAACGGCTTAAAAATAGGAAGGTGAGCAAGTATGTCAAGAATCATCGGAATTGATCTAGGAACAAGCAATTCGGCCGCCTCCATCATGGAGGGAGGAAGGCCGACAATGATCCCCAGCGCAGAGGGAACCAGCGTCGGAGGAAAGTCATTCCCTTCGTACGTAGCATTCACAAAGGACGGACAGCTCCTGGTCGGAGAGCCCGCAAGGAGGCAGGCCGTCACGAACCCTGACGGAACCATCAAGAACGTCAAGAGGAAGATGGGAGGAAACGAGAAGGTCACAGCACTGGGCAAGGAATACACTCCCCAGCAGATCTCAGCATTCATCCTCCAGAAGATCAAGAAGGACGCGGAGTCGTACCTCGGAGAGACTGTCGACAAGGCAGTCATCACAGTGCCCGCTTACTTCAACGACAACCAGAGGCAGGCAACCAAGGATGCCGGAGCGATCGCAGGTCTGGAAGTGGTCCGTATCATCAACGAGCCTACCGCAGCTGCACTCGCATACGGTCTTGACAAGTCCGATGTCGAGCAGAAGATCATGGTCTTCGATCTCGGAGGAGGAACCCTGGATGTCACAATCATGGACTTCAGCGACGGAGTCTTTGAAGTCCTGTCCACATCCGGAGACACCCAGCTGGGAGGATCCGATATGGATGAGGCCCTGACCAACTACGTCATCGGAGAGTTCAAGAAGCAGACCGGAATCGATCTCGCAGCGGACAACATGGCCTTCTGGAGGGTCAGAGAGGCATGTGAGAAGGCGAAGATCGAGCTGTCCACCACCATGCAGACAGAGGTCAACCTGCCCTTCATCGCATCCGACGCATCCGGTCCCAAGCACCTGGTGCAGACCATCACCCGTGCCAAGCTCGAGGAGCTCGTCGAGCCCATCGTCAGCAGGTGCAGGCAGTCCATCACCCAGGCGATCAGCGATGCGCACCTGTCCAACGACAAGATCGACAAGATCATCATGGTCGGAGGACCTACCAGGATGCCTATCGTGCAGAACTTCGTCGAGAGCATCGTCGGACCCAAGATCCAGCGCGGAATCGACCCGATGGAATGCGTATCCATGGGAGCAGCAATCCAGGGAGCGGTCCTGTCCGGAGAGGTCAAGGACGTCCTCCTGCTCGATGTCACTCCTCTGTCCCTCGGTATCGAGACCCTCGGAGGAATCGCAACCAAGCTGATCGACAGGAACACCACCATCCCGACGAAGAAGTCGCAGGTGTTCTCCACCGCAGCAGACAACCAGCCCTCCGTGGAGATCAACGTCGTCCAGGGAGAGAGGCAGATGGCAGCGGACAACACGTCCCTCGGTAAGTTCATCCTCGACGGAATCCCACCCGCACCCCGCGGAATCCCTCAGATCGAGGTCACCTTCGATATCGACGCTAACGGTATCATCAACGTTACCGCGAAGGACAAGGGAACCGGAAAGGAGCAGAAGATCACAATCGCATCCTCCAACAAGCTCAGCAAGGATGAGATCGACGATCTCGTCAGGCAGGCCGAGCAGTTCGCCGACGCGGACAAGAAGAAGGCAGAGTTGGTCGAGGTCCACAACCAGGCCGAGACAGCCGTCTACACCGTCCGCAAGTCGCTCGACGAGCTCGGAGAGAAGGTCACTCAGCAGGAGAGGGCAGGCATCGAGGCAGCCATCTCTGATCTGGAGACAGCCAACAAGTCTGACAACGTCGATGACATCAAGGCTAAGATGGACGCTCTCATGAAGGCAATGGGCCCCATCAGTCAGAGGGTCTATCAGGAAGCTTCCCAACAGCAGCAGGCCCAGCAGGGACCAGCAGCAGGAGGAGAGGCTCCTAAGCAGAACTCCGGCAACGCCGGCAACGGCGACTACGTGGACGCCGACTACAAGATCGTGGACGACGAGTGAGACTGATGCCGAGAGACTACTATGAGGTACTCGGAGTGGAGAAGACTGCCACTCCAGAGGAGATAAAGAAGGCGTACCGCTCCCTTGCGAAGAAGTACCACCCTGACGTATCCACCGAGCCCAAGGAAGTAGCGGAAGCTAAGTTCAAGGAGATCTCGGAAGCCTACGAGGTCCTCTCGGATCAGGAGAAGAGGAACCTGTACGACCAGTACGGTTTCGACGGAGTCAAACAGCAGTTCGGAGAAGGCGGGTTCACCTGGGACAACTTCACGCGTGCCGACGACATCAGCGACATATTCGGAGACATCTTCGGAAGCATGTTCGGCGGAGGCATGAGGTCATCCAGGTCCCGCAATTCCCCTCAGCAGGGAGACTCCCTCAGGTACGACATCGAGATTACCCTCAAGGATGTCCTGGAGGGCAAGAAGGTAAAGCTCGATGTCCCCCACACCGTCATCTGTGAGGACTGTAAGGGAACGGGAGGAAAGGACGGAAAGGTCACCACCTGTTCCAAGTGCGGCGGATCCGGTCAGGTGCAGATGGTAAGGAGGACCCCCTTCGGGAACATGGTATCCGTATCCGACTGCCCTGAATGCCGCGGAAAGGGGAAATCCTCTGCGGAGAAGTGTCCCCGCTGCCGCGGTAACGGAAGGATCACCACGGATTCCCATATCGATCTGAACGTACCGAAAGGAATCGACGAGGGTATGAGGATCAGGGTCCCCAGTGCCGGTAACGCAGGTATAAACGGCGGTCCGGCGGGAGATCTGTTCGTTGTCGTCCACATCAAGGAGGACAAGAAGTACGAACGTGACGGGGCCAACCTCTGGTCCGAGATCACCACCAGCTATCCCAAATTGGTGCTCGGAGGAGAGGAGACCGTCACCGCCATCGATGGCGACAAGGTCATGCTGACCATCCCCTCGGGAACACAGGTCGGGACCGTCCTCAGGATCCCCGGAAAGGGTCTTCCCAGGATGAACTCCTCATCGAGGGGAGACATGATGGTCCGTGTGTTCGTGGATGTCCCCAAGAAGGTTTCCGACGAAGAGAAGGAACTCCTCCAGAAACTCGATTCGGCCGCAGGCAAGGGCGCCAAGAAAGGTCGCAAGAAACTGTTTTGAGGATTAGTTACTCCAATATATCCCAAGGGGCCCGAAAGGGCCCTCATTTGGGATAAGATTCTTTACTGGTCACGTCTTCGCACGCTCATGGGAAAAGGCACTGTCATAGCGGCCGTCGCGACTGGCGCTGTCGTGCTATGTCTTATCTTCAGCTTCGCCACCGCAGAAGACACTCCGACTCTTCAGGCAACGATCATCGTTGAGGAGTACAGTTCTTATCTGGATGTCAGCAGCGAGGATCTGATGTCCATCGGAGCCCATCCTGGATGCGATATCAGAGTCGATTACGGCGATTCTAAACATTTCGTTGCGATGTATGCCGATTCTCACGGCAGTTCCGCATCCTTCGCTCCATATATCCACTACAGCGAGTTGTCTCAAAGAATTGTTATCGGTATCGTCTCTGGCAGTCTCATCGAAGAGACCGGATTAGTCAACGGGGACATGTTAACTCTAAAGGTCATCGGAGACAACCCGTATTACAAGCAGGTCCCCAACTACCTTGCGGGTTACACTGACAAGCGCACCGATTATGATGACGACCAAGTGTTCGGGAACTATCGTGAGCTCAGAGGGGGAAACCTGAAGGACGATATGTTCTACCGCTCATCCAATCCTTGGAACTATAAGAGCGAACGCGCCCAATACAGCGATGATTATTACAGGTCCATCGGTGTTGAGAACCTTATCTGTATGGATCTGAGCATGGATGAAGTGGAGGAACGTTGCCAGGAATTGCCTGATGCCTATGCGACCTCTCTGTTCAAAGAAGGCAAGGTCTATGCACAGATTCTTTCGCCTAACGTGCATTCTCACCCGGATCAGGCACGTTATGTATTGGAATCTCTACTTGATTCGGAAGGTAGTGTCGGAATATTCTGTACCCAAGGAAAGGACCGCACCGGAGCATACTGCGCTATGATTGAATCCCTGGCCGGTTCTACATTTGAAGAGATCAGGGAGGATTTTATGGAGTCCTTGTGCAACTACTATCATATCGAGAAGTATTCTGACGAATACGAGATCGTAGCCAATATGTATGTTGACCGTGTCCTTTACCTGTACAAGTATCCTGAGTATATCGGGCACTACCTTGATGTTGACTGGACCCACATGGATTTCAGCGATTACAATCCCGAAGAGGTCATGACCGATTACCTGATTGGATTCGCGGGCATGCCTTCAGAGCTTGTCAATGCGGTGAAAGAGAAGGTCACCGCCTAATGGTGATCGGACGGTCTTTCCCTCGAATAGGGCAGTGCATCTCTCCAATTCGTCGCGTATCTTTATGTGCTGAGGACAGGCCTTTTCGCATTTTCCACACTTTATGCATTCGGTACCGGGTTTCTTCCCCTGTCCGCCGACCAACCAGTTCAACTGTCCTTTAGAGAATTCTGTAAGGCCGAACTGGATGACCTGATTGGTTGCGACGAATGTGCCTGAAATTCCTATGTTAACAGGACAAACCTCTGCACAGTAGTTACATGACGTACAGGGAATGATCGGATATGATGCAAGGACTTCAGTGGCCCTCTTTACCGTATCCTTCTGTTCCTGCGAGAGTCCTTTGAAGTCCTTCATGAAAGAGAGGTTATCCTTCATCTGCTGAACGTCGGACATTCCTGAGAGGACAGTCAGTATGCCTTCCTTGTCCGCACAGAATCTGATGGCCCATGAGGCACAGCTACTGTCCGGTTCAGCATCTTTGAAGACCTTCTCTACATCAGCTGGAGGATTGGCAAGAAGGCCTCCCTTAACAGGTTCCATGACGATTATGGGTTTACCATATTTCCTGGCAATCTCGTAGCACTTCCTGGACTGGATGTCATTGCTTTCCCAGTCCTTGTAGTTGATCTGAAGCTGTACAAACTCTGCTTCAGGATGTGCTTTGAGAATCGGTTCCAGCTTGTCAGCGGTGTCGTGGAATGAGAAACCGATGTGTTTGATCCTTCCTTTCTCCTTCTGCTCCTTGACGTAATCCCAAAGCCCGAACTTATCGAATACCTGTGTCCTTGCGTTTCCGAGGTTATGGAGTAGGTAATAATCCACGTAATCGACGCCAAGGCGTTTGAGTGATGTTTCGAAAATCTCTATGGCATCCTCTCTGGTCTTAGCTGATATCCATGCAGCGTTCTTCGTTGCTATGTAGAAACTGTCGCGAGGATACCTCTCGATGAGGGCCTGTCTGATCGCTTCTTCGCTGCCCGGATAAGCCCAGGCTGTGTCAAAGTAGTTGAATCCCGCATCCATGAAGAGGTCGACCATCTCCTTAGTCTGCTCGATGTCGATTTCATCTCCTTTCTTGGGAAGGCGCATGAGTCCGAATCCAAGTTTGCCAATATTCTCGTCGATCATAGAATCCCTCAAAAGATGAAGAATCTAAGAGTATATCTAGCTGGTCGTTCGGGTTATAATGTATGTCGTCGCGAAACCGGTGATCCGAGGCTTCATAATTTGTGTATGATCCGATTGCTGGATGTATGGTCCACACATTGTGCTGTTGTTAGAAATACTGACTAATCGGACGTACTCCGTTTATATAATAAGAATAATGAGCTTAGATATGCTGACAGCGCAGGAGATCCTTTCGACGACATACCGCAAGATGAGAGAGGAACCTCTCCAACTTTGTGTGTATGAAACGGAAGGAGACAGATCCTATTCCAATTCAGAATTTCTTGCAATGATCGGCAGATGCACCAATTATCTCAAAGAAAACGGCATAGCAAGGAAAGATGTCGTTGTTATCAATACCGGGCGCAGTGCGCTGCATTGTGCATTGAGATATGCATGCATGAACATCGGAGCAATTTACTTCAGCTTAGATCCTCTGGTCCCTGAACAGCGTGCCGAGATGATGATCGCATCCAGCGGTGCCAAACTTGTGATCAGAAAGGACTTTACATTGCCTGAAGGTCTGGGATCAGATTTCGAGCCGGAAGAGATACCGGATAACGAACCCTCTTTCATTGTCTTCACATCCGGTTCCACCGGAACTCCCAAAGGTGTGCTTCAGTCCAGAGAATGCATCTCGAATCTGGTCGAGTCACAGATGGGGACCATTCCGTTCAAAACGACAGACAAAGTCGGTACGATCAGCAGCGTATCGTTCATCGTTTCGAATGTGGACATGTATTCCACATTGAACGGCGGTGCCGCCCTCTATATCATCGACGATGCTCTAAGGGGTGACATCCCTCGCATGCGTGCCTTCCTGGAGAAGGTGCGTCTGGACTACATGATCCTCATCCCCAGATACTTTGATGCCCTGGGAAGGCCATCATCGATCAGGAATGTGGTTTTCGGTGGGGACAAGGCAGGTGTCCAAGCCCGCGTCGAAGGCGTCAGACTATACAATTCCTATGGAATGTCCGAAGGAATAATCTGCAACGGAGAGATAACAAATTATGATCTGGACCCTCCTCTCGGAGAACCGCCGGCCGGCAATTCTATAACAGTGGAGGACGAGGAAGGAAACCCTGCCGTTGTGGGAGAGATCGTCTGCCGCGGTAGAGGTCTCATGCTAGGATATCTCGAGGATATGTCCAACGGATTTCCTGAGACGCCCATCCGTGTCTTGCATACTGGGGATATCGGTAAGAGGATGGAGGATGGAATACACATTTTGGGCAGGATTGGGGAACAGGTTAAGATCAACGGCCACAGGGTCGAACCGGCCGAGACCAGATATACGATGTCCATCACAAAAGGTGTCGATGATGCCGTGGTCGCTGTTTTCCACAGACCAGACGGGAGCCCCTATCTGTGCGGATTCTATACCGGTAAAATCGAACCCGAGCAACTCCGCAGCGAGCTGATGAGCAAGATAGATTCCTATCTGGTGCCCAGGCATCTCATCAAGCTGGATTCCCTTCCTAGGAATCCCAATGGCAAGGTGGATATGCGTGCTTTGCCCGAACCCGATCAGTCGGCGCTGTTGGCAGAGTATGTCGCTCCAAGCAATGATGCGGAGAGGACGCTGTGCAAGGCATTCTCAGAGGTCTTCGGAATAGAGAACATCGGTGTTGATGATGATTTCATCCGTCTGGGCGGAGATTCTCTTAGAGCGATCAAACTGTCGTCCATATGCAGGGACCATGGTCTGTCCGTGAGCATCGCGGACATCCTTTCCAAACGTACCCCTGGTGCTTTGGCAGAATCCCCTGGAGGATTGGCGGAAACGCTGCTGTACTCGCTCGAAACAGGCTGTCCTCTCACAGGCGGAGCATTGGATGTCTACCTCGACATAGTTAGCGGCAGATCGGATGCACCGTACATAGTCAGCCTTGAGCATCCAATCCCGCAGGGCGTGAGCGATGATGATGCAAGAGCGGTTATCAAGAAGCTTCTGGAGGCGTTTCCCATTCTCACGGCCAGTATCTCGGAAGAGAGCGGGGAGCCGAGGTTCGTTTTCGGTTCCATGCCGGAGATCACCGTATCGGAAGAGAGGGTGCAGGATATCAGAAGGCCTTTCATCCTCTCAGAAAGTCTCGCGAGATTCAACATAGTGTCGGGCGACTGCATACAGGCGGCATTCCATCACACTATCTCCGACGGTTTCAGCATCATGGTCCTGAACGAAGCTTTGGAGAAGCTGTTCTCAGGTCTTTCCGTGGAAACGGACATTGGATTCCTGAGGGACGCATCTGCGTATGCGGATTTCGATATCAAGGGATCATTGGAATTCTTCAGAGGATTGCTGGATGACATCGATGACATCCCTGAACCGGTACCCGATGCCGACGGTGTCAGCGGACATGTGGCCAGAAGCCTCACTTTTGGAGTTAGACAGGTGGCGGAACGTGCGCGTTCGTTGGGAACGACCCCTGCCAACCTTTTGACAGCGGCCTTCGGATACACCCTGTCCAGATTCACAGGTTCATCGAAGGCCCTCTTCGGCAGCATTGTGAACGGAAGGGACATAACAGGTTCGCTGTCCTCGGTAGGTATGTTCGCTCGCACTTTGCCCGTGGTCGTGGACTGCCATGACCGTTCCGTGGCCGAATTCATGAGGGAAACGAACGATACCATCATATCAGTGATCGCGAACCAGCGCTGTCCGTTCCATGCTATCGCCAGAGAATTCGGCATGGAGTTCAGCGTGGTCTTCAATTACCTGTCCGGTCTGGAGACAGTGCGTCTCGAAGACAGGGAGATCGTCGCCGACATATCATTCGATCTGTTCGCATCAGGGGACACATACGGTCTGTCCTGCACGCACTCACAAAAGTACATGGATGCAACAGTCCAGAGGATGGCCGATACCTTTGACAGGATTGTCGCAGGATTGATAGAATGCGAAAGACTATCCGATATTGGATACACTTCGGAGGAAGACCTCGGCATCTTGGATTCCATCAACGACACAACCGTTCCGCTGAAGTTCAATGACATCACGGAAGCATTCAGACAATCTGTGTCGGAACACGCTGACAGGACTATGCTGACCCATCTGGATCGCAGCTACACCTATTCAGAGGTCGATAGGATCTCGGACTCAATAGCATCTGCTTTGGTAGGGCAGGGCGTGGGCAAAGGCGACAGGGTAGCTATCGTGGTCCCGAGGTCGGAATGGTACCTACTCGGCGCCCTCGGTGTACTGAAGACGGGAGCGGCATATGTCCCGATCGACACCTCCTATCCGGACGAACGCGCATCATTCATGATCAGAGATTCGTTCTCGAAAGCGATCATTTGTACTGCTGAGACCAGAGCACGCTGCGAATCGCTTACAGACATCCCAATCATCAGCTGCGATGAGGTCAGGACATCCAGTTTCGAGCATGTGTCGATTTCTCCGTCCGATACCGCCGTCGTACTGTACACATCCGGAACCACAGGAACGCCGAAAGGATCTCTCATCACGCATCTAGCTGTCGAGAACTATTCTGAATTCTACAGCCGGGCCACATGTATATCTCCTGAGCACAGGGTCGCGCTTTACCACAGCTTCGGTTTCGATGTCCATCTGGAGAGCATGTTCTCCCCGATCATCGCCGGTGCATCAGTCGATATCATACCTGAGGATGTGAGGCTGGACATCGATCTTCTGTATGATTACGTTGCAAGTTACCACATAGACAATCTACACCTGCCTACAGTCATCGGAAGAATGTTCACAGAGAAGCATCCTGAATGCGGATTGAGATATCTGGTGGTCGGAGGTGAGAAGTTCGGGGACATGCCTGTCCTTCCCGATTATCCTGTTATGGAGAAGTACGGCCCCACAGAGGCCACTGTCTCGGTCACCTATCAGGTGCTGGACGAGAGGAAATACTCTGAGTCGGTGGGCACCCCTATTCAAAACACCGCAGTCTATCTGCTGGACGAGGAACATCGCAGAGTTCCGATCGGGGCCGTTGCTGAGCTGTATCTGTCCGGATACCAGCTCTCATCGGGATATCTGAACAATCCCCAGAGGGAAGCTGAAGCGTTCTTCGAAAATCCGTTCTGCAGTGAGAAGGGATACGAGAAGATGTACGCCACAGGGGACTTCTTCAGGCTGCTTCCCGACGGCACTCTCGGCATCATAGGCAGAAGGGACGGACAGGTCAAGATAAGAGGCAACCGTGTGGAGCTCACAGAGGTCGAGGCATGCATCAGGTCGATGGAAGGTATAGGCGATGTCACTGTCCAGCCCATCGTTCAGGATGACGGTTCCAAGGAGATCTGCGCGTACATCGTGATCTCTCCAGCTTCTGTAATTACCGCAGAACAGATCCGGGAATTCGTATCCGTTCGTAAGCCCGACTACATGGTGCCTTCGTTCGTCATCGTCCTCGACAGCATACCTCTGAATGTCAATGGAAAGGTGGACAGACGCGCGCTGCCCAAACCAGACGAATCCCAGCTCAAAAAGGAATATGTCGCACCGAGGAACGATACCGAGAAGGCATTGTGCGATGCATTCTCAGTCGCCCTTGGAATTGACCGCATAGGAGTCGATGACGACTTCATCAGTCTGGGCGGAGATTCCCTGAAAGCGATCAAAGCAGTCTCCGCATGCAGGTCATCCGGGTTTGAGATCAAGGTTTCGGACATCTTGGCCAAACGCACTCCCCGGAGCATCGCATCATCCGTATCCCAGAATCATACAGAATGCATCTACTCATTGGAAACGGGATGCCCGCTGACAGGCGGTTCCCTCGACATATACCTGGATGTGGAAAGCGGTAAATCGGATTCAGTCTACATCATCAACACGACATACCCCATACCTGAAGGTATCTCCGATGAGCAGGTTCTGGATGCGATATCAGTTCTTCTCGATGTCCATCCTGTTCTGAGATCCAGGATTGCTATCCAGGACGGAGCGCCGTGGTTCGCTGTAGACGCAAAGCCGCATGTCACTGTCTCCGATACCCCCGTGGATGACATCCGCAGGCCGTTCGATCTTTCCGAATCGCTCAGCAGATTCCACATCGTTTCGGGACAGTATGTTCAGGCGGCATTCCATCATACGGTATCCGACGGTCTTACATCGGACATAGTCGGCAAGTCCCTTGAATCAATATTCAAAGGAATCACTCCTAATCAGGATGTAGGGTTCCTAAAGGACGCTTCCTTGTATTCATCCTCTGAACAATCTGAGGACTTCTTCACTGAGATGCTATCCGACGCAGACTTCGCTCTGACGGAGGATCCGAATGGTGAGGCTGGTTTCGGACATGTGATTCTCTCGCAGCCCTTGGAAAGGATAACCGAATCGGCCAGATCTCTTGGCACTACTCCAGCCAACCTCCTCTGCGCAGTTTTCGGATACACTCTGTCAAGGTTCGCCGGGACGTCCGATGCGGTGTTCACGCATATCGTCAACGGAAGGGACCTCACAGGTTCTGAGAACTCTGCAGGAATGCTAGTCCGCACTCTCCCACTGGCGCTGGACTGCAGGGACCGTACGGTGAAGGAGTTCGTATCCGAAGCATCGGAAAGGATCTTCGGAACGATATCGAACCAGCTCTGTCCATTCCATGAGATGGCAAAGGATCTCGGCATAGGTTTCGGAATCGTGTTCAACCATCTCACCGGAGTCGAACA
>JAEEGK010018987.1_pt1 | contig 14800 bp, 7 predicted proteins | sample 8958771 | NCBI WGS metagenome assembly JAEEGK01 (sample SAMN16246547, study PRJNA631951) | gut metagenome | biome: gut microbiome; feature: rumen; material: SC-attached | host: Bos | place: Iran: Karaj | collected 2018-10 | reverse complement strand
CCCAATCCCCAATCCCCAATCCCCAATCCCCAATTTATATATAATTTATATGAAATTGTCATATTAATTTTTAAGTTATATTAAATTTATATTTATTTTTATAATATTTATAATTAGAAAAATTTATAAATTAAATATTTTTAACCATATAAGGACCTTCAAGCCAAAATCCTAATTTTTTATAATAATTTCTAGTTCCAACCCCAGCAATAACAGCTAATTTATTACTTTCATGTTCTTCTTTAGCAATTCTTTCAGCTTCTTCCATTAACATTGTTCCATAACCTTGATGTTGAAATTTTGTTGGGTCTCTTGAATGAACAGGAACAACACTTCCATAAACATGAAGTTCTCTAACAATAGAACAATTTCCTTTTAATTCTTCTCTAAATGTTGATGGACCACATTTTCTCAATCTCAATAAACCAATTAAAATATCTTGTTTTGGGTCTTCATATGATAAAAATGTTTCCCATCCTTCGTTTGCATAATAATCTCTTCTAATTAATTCTATGTTTTCTGGTTTAACTTTATTATGAATTTCTTGTATTCCAACTTCTCTAGTTCTTACATCTCTACAAACTAAATTTAAATCTTTCATTCTTTTGAGAGCTAAATCTCTTAAATTTCCATTTTCAACTCCACTTGTAACTAAAGGCATAGGAATATCTCTTTGAATTCTATATACTCTCACCCAAGGAGGAACAATAGATAAAATTTTGGCAACTAAATCAACCAAAAAATTAGGTGGATAATTTCTATATAAACCTTTTTTCCATAATTCATATAGTCCAGTTCCTCTAATAACTAAAGTAGGATAAATTTTTAACCCATCTGTTCTAAAATCTGGATTATCAAAAAACTCTTTAAAACTTTCAATATCTCTATCATACCCCATATTAGGTAAATCAGGCATCATATGAACAACCATTTTAAATCCCGCATCTTTAGATACTTTAAAACATGTTTTAACACTTTCAACTGTATGACCTCGATTTGTATCTCTCGCAACATCTTCAAATATACTTTGAACACCTACTTCTAATCTCGTACATCCATAAAATAATAGATCTGATATATGTTGTCTCTGACAAAAATCAGGTCTAGTTTCTATTGTTATACCTATACATTTACTTTTACTTTGTTCACTAAATCTTACAGCCTCTTTATGATCTTTTGAACAATGTCCACTTAAAGCATCATGTAAATTTTTAATAAAATAATCTCTATATTCACTTGATAAAGACATAAATGTTCCTCCCATAATAACAAATTCAACTTTATCACAATCGTGACCTAATTTTTTAAGTTGTTCAATTCTATCTTTTGTTTGTAAATAGGGGTTATATCTTGCACGTATTGCCCTCATTGATGTAGGTTCATACCCTGTATAAGATTGAGTACTATATTCAAAATCACTGTCTGGTCCTCCTGGACAATAAATACATGTGTTTCCTGTTAATGCTATGTGTGGACATCTATGAGGTTTACACATTACTGCCACTACTGCTATTCCACTTGCTGTTCTTATAGGTTTTACTTTTAAATATGGGGTGAGTTTATCTTTATAATTTTGAGGAATTGAAGATATTATATCAACTAATTTTGGCATGTTTTTTAGTTTATATTTTTTGGACATTTGAGATTTTATTTTTGCTAAATTTATTGGTTGTTTTTTTTCGTAGGATATTATTAAAATATTTACAATTTCAGCGATTGTTTTTATTATTGCATCTCGACTATCTTGATTATTATTATTATTAGACATTAAATTTTATTGAATATTATTATTATTTTATATTTAAATTTTTAAAAATAAACAAAACTAAAACTTTTAATAAAAATATATTAAATGATAATTAAGAATATTTAATTTTTATTAAAATAATAATAATATTTATAAAAATATAATGAAATTCACAGATTATATAATTAATATTTTAATATTTTTTAAATTTCTTTCAATATCAAATTCAACATTATTAAATAACAATTGTGTGAATGACAATTTTTACAAATTAAATTTTTTTAGTAATATTGACGAAAATTGCAAATTTAAACCACTTTTTTTATATGATCCCGTAGATTTAGGTCAAAGTCCAGATATAAGAAAAATGTTTTATTATGAGCCATTCGTCGAATCAACAAACGAAGAAATAAAAAAATATTACAAACAAATCACAAGTTCAGATACTGTATTTAAAAAAATCGCAGGAAAAAATGCAGAATACAATTCAATTCAAGTATCTTATGGTATATTAAATAAAGATATAAATGATATAACAGATGAAGAATTATATAAATTAGATCATACAAACATGATGACTCAAGACTCAGTAAATAAATTATTAGAAAAAAAATTATATAAATTTCAACATAAACCAGTAGATTTTTCAAATCCAAATGAAAAATATTATCAAGGTAGCATAAGTCATTTATATAGAAATTATGAAAAAGTTCTTAATTATAGTATAGATGATGATACAATTCCTCCAATTTGTGAAGGTAGGATAGATGTTGTTTGGACTTCAGTTAATAGCACTGATCCTGAATGGTATAAATTATTTCAAAAAAGTTCTAAACACGGAGGTAAAAATCGTTTTAGAGAATATGGTTCATTATTATTTTCAATGAGATCTGTTTATAAAAACTTAAAATTTATTAAAAATTGGTTTGTTGTTATTCAAAGTCCAAGTCAAATTCCAAAATTTTTAGATTATACAGAAATTAGTCCAAAAGTATATAAATTAAATTATAATATAGATGTTCCTGAAGAAGAAAAAATAAATATACATTTTATATTTCATGAAGATATTTTTCCAGATAAAAGATTTTTACCTTCTTTTGCTTCGGATGGAATTGAATCTGCATTTGCATTTATGCCTGGATTAAGTGAATGTTTTTTATATTTAAACGATGATTTTTTTGTTTTAAATAAAATTCATCCATCTTTTTTTATAAGAAGCAATGGAAAATTAAATTTATATAAAAGTGAAAGAAATGCACCTTATTTAAATGGAAATAATTGGGATTATTCTGTAGCAACTTCAAATCATTTATTAAATAAAGAATTTGGATTTAGAAGAAGATCATATCCAACTCATACATGTTATTTTTGGAGGAAATCAATATTAATGGAACTAAATAGAAAATTTAAAAATGCTTTTTCATTAACGAGATCACATGATTTTAGAGATAAAACTAATGTTGTAATACCTTTTTTGCATTCTGCTTATTCTGAAGAAACTAAACAAGGAGAAGCTGTTATTATGAATAAAGGATGGTTTACTTATTATACTCTTAAACCTGATAACCCTACTTGGAGTATTTTTAGAAGAATTAGAGATAAAAGAAATATAATTAAATGTTTTTGTATTAATGATGGTTATAGAGAAAATAATAAACAAAGTGCAAATGCTTTTAAAGATTTTAGAGTTGAAATGGAATTTTTATTTCCTGAAAAATTACCTTTTGAAAAACCTTATTTTATTCCCTTTTTTGATAAATAATATATGTATATTAATATTAATATTTAATTTAAATATTTAATTTATATATTAAAAAAAAATTTACTTTTTTTTATTATAATTTAAAATATAATAATCAAATAAATAAAATTAAAAAGTGTAAATATCTAATATTTTAAATAATTTTTCTTTTTTTTTAATATTTATTATTATATATTTATTATCATAAATCATATCTTTTGGTAAAACTTCCATAAAATTTTGGCTATTAATTATATGAAATTGTTCTACATTTTTTGTTAAATAAGGACAATATTGTAAATAATCGATTGTATATCTATCTTTACAATCATATTTTAAGCAAGCATCAATAAAACATAATTCTTCTTTTGATTTTTCAAAATTTTCTGTTATTTCAATTTTAATTAAACCATTTTGAATATTTTTTTTTAATTCTTCTAAATCATAATCATCATAAAAAGGATGTTTTAAAAATATTAATTGAAATGCTACTATCCCTAAAGCCCATATATCTCTTTCTAATCTCATTATATTACTATTATATCTTCTATCTAAACCTAATGTTTGTGGATCTAAATAACTTATTGATCCACTTTCTTTATGAGTATTATCAAAAACAAAACTTGAAATTCCAAAATCACATATTTTAATAGTAGAGTTTAATATATCAACATTTTTAAATGATTCTTCATCATTATAATCAATTAAAATATTAGTTAATTTAATATCATTATGTTTAATATCATTTCTATGTAAACAAGCCAAACCATTAACAACATCAACTAATATTTTTTGGCAAATTTTTTGAGAGAAACCTCTATTATATTTTTTAAAATATTTTACAATATTTAATTCTAAATCTAATCCATTACAAAATTCAAAAATTAAAAAAGTTTTTCCATTTTCACATTCTTCAAAATCGTAAAATTTTACTAAATTTTTATTATTAAAATCTAATATATTATTAAATTCTTTTGAAGCTTCTTCTTTTCCTTTAAAAACAATTTTTGCGATATATTCTTTATTATTATCATTTATTTTATAACATCTATAAACATAACCATTTGAACCTTCTCCAATTGCTTTTTGTTTATCTATATAAAAATTAAAATTATTTTCATTATTCATAAATAAATTCTAATATTATTTAATAAATAAAAAATTTGCTATATTTAATATAAATTAATAATAATATTATTATTATTTTTAAAAAATTTTTCAAAACAAAAATAAAATAAATTTTAATTTATAAAAAAATGTGTAAATTAAATTTACTTTATTTAGATGTAGATAAAATTTATGTATGTTCAAAATGTAATACTCATTTATCAGCAAAAAATGAATTAATTTCAAAGAATTTTTATGGCCATCATGGAACAGCTTATTTATTTAATAAAGTAATAAATATAAAACAAGGAATTTTAGAAGATAGAACAATGAGAACTGGTCTACACACTGTTTGTGATATATATTGCATTTATTGTCAAGCAATTTTAGGATGGAAATACGAAAGAGCTTATGAAAATTCAGAAAAATATAAAGAAGGTAAATATATTTTAGAAAGAATATGTATAAAACGAATAGGATGGTAATAATTAATTTATTATATTTATTTGTAAATATTATAATAATAGTAATTTTTTTATTATTATTATTATAATTAATTTATTTAATAATAATTATATAAAAATTTATGTCTGAATCGGAAACAATAAATCATTATTTAAAATCAAAATGTTTCCAAAAAAAGAACGTTTTAATAACGGGTGCAACAGGAGGAATAGGTTCAAAGGTATTAGAAAAATTATTAGCTTGTCAAGCAAATGTTGTAGCATTAATAAGAGATAAAAATAAATTACCAGATTATTTAAATGATTATAATCAAAAAGGTGTATTTCAATTTGAAATAATAGACCTAAAAATGGGTATGAAAATAACTGAAATATTTAAAAAAGCAATGATTAGATTAGGAGGTAAATTAGATATATTAATTTTATGTCATGGAAATTTTACTTTTGGTAATTTAGAAGATGTGAAAATAAAAGAATTTGATGAAACAATTAATTTAAATGTTCGAGCTAATGTTCATTTATTAAGTTTAAGTGTTCCATTTTTAAAACTTACAAAAGGAAATGTTGTAATGATTTCAAGTTTAGAATCAAACATCGTTGAAAGAGGTGATTTTTTACAATCAATTTCAAAAAATATGATTAATAGTTTAGTTCAAAATTCAGCTTTAGAATTGGCAAGTTTTGGAATTAGAATAAATGCGGTTGCTCCTTGTTTTGTTAATACGAAATTAAGAGTTGGTGAGAAATTAACTGAAGAAAATAATTCTGAATATTTACAACAAATGAAAGGCTATTGTTTATTAAAAGATATATCTACTCCGGATGATATATCAGATGCTATATTATTTTTAGCTAGTGATGAGGCGAATTTTATGACGGGTGAAATAATGACTGTAGATTCTGGATTTGAATTAAATCATGATTTGTCTTTTCAAGCTTCTGATTATTAATATTTTTTTATTTAAATTTAAATATTTATATTAAAATAATTTTTTTTTTTATTTATTTTTTTTTAATGATTTTATTTCTTCCTGAAGGCGATAATGAAGAAAATAAAGTTTTAGGTGAGTTTTCAATTTGTATTGATTTATTTAGACAGGTTGAGCCGGTTGGAGTTGTGTTTGAAAATATTGTGAAGGCTTATTATGGTTTTAATTCGATAGAAGAAAAAGAAAATTCGTTTGAAGAAGAAAATGAAATTATCGAAGAAGAAATTGAATATGAATGGGAAAAGGAATTTAATGAAAATAGTAAAAATAAAGAAAATTTATTATTTAGTTCAAAAGAAAATTATTATCAAATTTTGGGATTAGCGAATTTAAATTTAAAATCAAAATCAGAAGATTTTAGAAAAGCTTATAAAAAATTAGCGAAATTATTTCATCCTGATAAAAATCAAGATAATTCAAATTCTTTAGATTTAAATAACGAAGAAAATAAAAATAATATAAACGAAACAGAAAAAAAAGATTTAACTGAACAGGAAAAAAAACAAAAAGAAATTAATTTAAAATGGCTTAAAATAAAAGAAGCATATGACACATTAATCGACCCAGAAAAACGTAAAAAATACGATAGCACAATAGAATTTGACGATTCAATTCCCGAAAATAAATTTTACGACGAAAAAGATTTTTTTCGCACATTTGGACCTGTTTTTTTAAAGAATTCGATATGGTCGAAAAAAAAACCTGTCCCTAAAATAGGTGATATTAAAACTCCGATTGAGAAGGTTAAAAAATTTTATAGATTTTGGCGAAATTTTGAGAGTTGGAGAGATTTTTCAGTTGAAGGAGAATTTAATATTGAAGATGCTGATTCGAGATATGAAAAAAGACAAATGTTAAAAGAGAATAAAAAAATGAAAGCGAGTTTGATTAGAAAAGAAAAAATTAGAATTGATGAATTAACGAGCATTGCTTATAAATGTGATCCAAGAATTAAAATTGAAGAAGAAAATTTAAGAAAAATGAGAGAAAAAGAAAAATTGGAAATTAAAATGAAAAAACAAAAAGAAAAAGAAGAAGAAGAAAAAAAAAGAAAAGAATTTCAAGAAAAATATGAAAATGAAAAAAAAATCGAAAAAGAAAAAAAAATTCAAGAAAAAAAAAATTTAATTGAAAATTATTTTAATTTCGCTGTAGATTTAAATATAAAATTAGATGATGAAGATAAATTTCAATTAAATTTAAATTCAAATTTAGATAATTTAAAAAGTTTAATTAATAAAATTAATAATATCGAAAATCAAAAAGAAAAAAAAAACGAATTTATTAATTTAAGTAAAAATTTTTTTGCTATGAAAATAAAATCAGAAATTCAAGAAAATAATAATAACAATAATAATAATATTTGGACAAAAGAAGAAATGTTTTTATTACAAAAAGGGGTAAAAAAATTTCCAGCTGGAACAAAAAATCGATGGGAAAAAATAAAAGAAATCGTAAAAACAAAATCAACAGATGAAATAATTAATATGACTCATTATTTATTATTAAATCCTTCAATTAAAATCGAAGGTGACATTAATTTAAAAGATTTAATTCAAAAAAAAGAATCAAATAATAATAATAATAATAATAACAACACAGAAGAAAAAAAAGAAAATAAAAACAAAAATTCTAATAATAATTGGACAGCAGAAGAACAAAAAAAATTAGAAGAATGTCTAAAAAAATACCCAAATTCTTTGCCCGCAAAAGAAAGATGGACAAAAATTTCAAAAGAAGTTGGAAAAACTATGAAACAATGTGTTGATAGATATAAATACATTGCAGAAGTAATAAAAAAAAATAAATCTCAAAATAAATAATAATATATTTATTAATATTAATTTTATATATCATATTATTTTATATATAAATTTTCATATATTTTTAATATTAAAAAAAAATATTATTAAAAAAAATATTAAATGTCAAAATCCACAAAAAAAGACAAAAATTTATTCATTAAAACAAACCCAGACACATTTCCAATAATTCAAGAACAAGCAAAAGAAAAATATAAAATGCAGCCATCATCAGATGATTTCATTCCAAAAACCGAAGAAGAAGTAATACGAGTTCCAGATTGTACATATGCAAACGATAGTAACAAAAACGCAAAATATTTCCTATGTCCATGTTCAACAAGTTCAAAAGGCTTTGAACCTATATGTGAGGCATGTGCTAAAAATTGCCACAAAAATCACCATCCTACATTAGAAGTTCCAGGAATGAATCAATGTTTTTGTGGTTTAAACAACCATCAAATAACACAAGAAATGGAAGACACAGCGAAAGAAAAAATAGAAAATGCTCAAAATCAAGCTCAATGTTTTTATAGTAAATTTTTTGAAGTCACTCCAAACAAAGGTTATTTTAAATATGAAGGAACTACATATTGTGCTGTTTGTGTTGAATATTGTTTGGGATTAAAATTCGATGATGTTAATGTTTCGCCTTGTGAACCGGGAAGAAACATATGTTATTGCCCAAATTTTCATGAAGTTAATGTTATTAAATTAAATGCGGATTTTATTTCAAGAAGAGATTTTAAAAAACATCTTCGAAATTTTAATTTTAATATTCTATTCAAAATCAGTAAAAGTAAACAAATGTATGTAGATACATTAATAAACCAAATTAATCAATACACAACAAAAAAAAATCTTGAACAAAATAGAGAATTTTTTAAAAACTTTATTATATATAAAATTCTTGAATTATTCAGTGCGTTTTCTGCTTATTGGGAAAATAAATTTTTTCATGTTGTTCCTTCTTTATTAGGTGTATATAAAATAAAAGATTTATTTAATTTAATGAGTTTAAATGAATTAACAAGCACATTAGATCAAGACATCGCAACGAATTTTATTTCAGCTAAATTTTATTTCGCTGAAATTTTATATAATTCTATAGTAAAAGTTTATATGTTAAAATATAATAATCTTTGGAACATTCGAACGATTATTAATATGAATTTATATCAAAGATTTATATATATACATAATATAAAAAATTTTTCTTTGTTGTGTAAAGAACCTCCTGAAGATAATTATTTAGATGAATTAGTAAGTAACATTTTAGATTTATATGATAATATTTTAAAAATAAATGAAAGATTTCCTGTGATTTTTGAAAAATTATTAAGTTATGTTTTTCCTACTTTTAATAGAATAATGAAGTATTTAATTAAATATAATATTATGAATGATTCATGTCGAAAAAGATATTTCGATTTAGTTTTAGAAACTTTGTTATTACAAAACGAAAAAAAAAAAGGTACTTTAAAAGATAGTTGTTTTTATCTTTTGAAATGTTGTTTATATTCTACTATATATATAACTGATAAAATTTGTATAGATTATTTAAAAGATGGAGATTTGTTAGAAAAAAGAGGATTTGTTTTTCAAATAAACGAAGAGAGTTTAAAATTAAATAAAATATTTTTATTAATATTAAAAGATTTTGATAGAAAAGAAGATGTTTCAAAAACAATAATTTTTGATTATTATGTGCGTAAATTTTTAGAATTAATGATGGATAAAGAAGATTTTTATTTAAATTGTTTATATAATTTAACAAATGATGAATTGAATTCAATAATAAATTCAAATTGGAAAAAAGAATCAACTTATCATGAAATAATAAACTCATTTGAATTAAAATATTATGATCAAATAAGTATTTTATGTACAGATTTAAATAATATAAATCGTCAATATTTTAGTTTTGAATGTGATCAAGAAAATTATTTTCAAAACGCAAATGAAGTTTTTAGTAAATTTCATGGATTTTTAGAATCTGAAGGATTTAATTTAAATGAAATAGAAAATAAATACAATGTTTATAATCAAAATGAAATAAAAAATTATGAAAAACTTCAGAAAATAAAAAAAGTAATTTTTTATAGCACATTTTTTCAAAAAATAGAAGAATTTATACATATTTATTCTTGTAGCAAAAAATTCCCTCAACCTGAAGAAGGATTTGATTATAATAGAGATGATTTATTAGATAATGTAAGAGCGTTATTGAAATTTTTATATTTAATAAGTTGTAAAGACCCATCTTTTATGACATTAATTATGAATATTAAACCTTCGATTTTTGCTATAACTTTCAATGATGTTTTTCAAACTTGCATTGACTTTTTAGAAAGATATAGTGAAATGATGTATTGTGGAATTTCGTTAGATAAAAATAGAAATTTATCTGAGAATTCAATTGTTGAAATTGAAGAAGAAAATGATAAAACTTATAAATTTGAGAATTTTTATTTTTTTAGCGAAGTTGTGACTGAATTATTAATATTAAATTCAGATGATATTAATAATATAAGTGAATTAATTAAAATATCTTTTAAAAGTTTGAAAAAAATAACAATTTACAAAAGCGATTTTTTAAATGCGATTGAGGAATTTGGAATAGTTTTTAGAGATTTAGCGAGTGATGAAATTTTAGTACAAAAAATAAAGAAATATTTTAATAATATTATAAATGATGTGAAATATAAAAAAAAAGAAAAAAAAGATGATTTTTTTGGTGATTTTAATAATAATCAAGATAATTCAAGTCAAGATGATGAATCAAATAAAGAATTAGTAAAATTTATTCCTTTATATTATAATTTTTTATCTGATTGTTATGAAAATGACATTGATTTTTATGATTATTTTTATGAAACTGATATTATTAATTTAAAAGATTTTGATGAAATTTTTAATAGTTTATTAAATAGAAATTTTAAAGATGTTCAAATTGATATTGAATTTGCTTTATGTAGATATTTTTTTATTAGACATTTGCCTTTGAATTTAAAAATTACGAATATTGAAAAAATATTAAAAAATTTGTATAATAATAATATTGAAAATAATATTGATTTAATTTATTTAATGAATGAAAATAATGAAAAAACAAATGAAATTTTGAATTTTGGAAAAATTTTATTAAAAATATTTGAAAATTTTGATATTAAAAAATTATCAAATTATAATGACAAAAATATTAATTTTTATTATAGTAATTTTCCTTTAAAATATTATGAATTTTTAATATTGCGTCCGTTATTTAATATTATTAATATTTTTATATTAAATTGTAAAGAAATTTTTGGAAAAGACATTTTTATTTTTTATCAATTAATATTTTATTTTTTAAAAATAACAATTGAATTTTATTCAACTCCGCAATTAATGAATAAAAATTATTCAGAAAATTACATTAATAATTTCGAAGAATTCACAGTAAAATCCGAATTAACAAAATCAATTTTAGATGAAATTTTTATAGACGCTCAATTATTTTCTGAAAATAAAATAAAATATTTTGAACTAGAAAAAATCTATAAAATTTTCTTAAAAAACATTGAAAGAATAATTAATTTTGAAAAAGAAGAAAAATCAGAATTTATAAGTAAAATTTCAATAATAAAAGATCCAGATTTTCCTTCGAATATTGATAAATATTTATTAAAAAAACTAAAATTAATTGAAACATATAAATCAAACAAAGAAAAAACATATGATAATAATTTATCAATAATAGAAGCATATAATTTAACAAAAATAGAAATTGAAGAAAAAGATGTTGCAATTGACATAGTAAATTATTTACAAAAAAAATTATTTGATAATTTAACAGATTTAAACATACGAACATTAGAAAAAGATGAAATTAATTCTTTTGATAATAAAGAAATTTCCGATATTAAATTTCAAAATGTTTATATATTAATTTATTTAAATGATTTTTTTTATAATGATAGTTTAGATTTTCAAATGGCTTTTTTAAATGAAAATATTATTTTACCTGAAAATTTTTTCCAAATTTTAATAGAAAAAATTATCGTTGCGAGTGCTTTAAATGAAGTTAAAAAACTATATTATTTAGATTATTTAGAAAATGTTAATTATGAATTAAGATTAATTGGAAGAAATGAAACTATTTCTTTTTCAATGGGAAAATATGCTATAAAATTCATTCAAAATTTATGCGAAGGTCATAATCAAGAATTTCAATCTATTTTTTTTGATATGAAATTAGACCCAGAAAAATATTTAGAAGATAGTGAAAATAAATTAATTCCAAAAGAATCATCAAATAAACTAAAAATAAATTTAATAGGAAAAAAAGGTTCGATTGGATTTGGAAAATTTTTTAAAGATATTTTAACAGATTTAAAAAAAGATTCAGATAATAATAAAATTGATAATAAAATAGAAGAAAATTCAATAGACACAAAAGATGAAAATGATGATGATGAAATTCAAAATGAAGAAGAATTATTATCAAAACATATATCATTTTTTAATTTAATATGTTATATGATGCAAATTATTACAAATAATCTTCATATTGAAAAAGATTATAATAGTAAATTATTTAAAAATTTATCGAATTTTAAAAATTATGAAAATATTTTAGAATTATATACGAGATTTAGTGATTTAATTATAGAAATGATTCAAGGAACAAGCATAGAAAATTTTAATAATTTTTATATGAAAAATTTACCTGAAGAATATGAACAATTTTTAGAAGATGGAGAATTTATAAAAAATCCCAAAAAAAAAATATTTATTTTTTTACATTTATCTAATCAAATTAAATTAATTTTATTTGATAAAAATCAATATTTTAATCCTTTATGTTATGATATGAAAATTAATTTATTCACTACAATAAATAACATTTTATCTCAAGAAAATATAGATGAAAGTATAGTAAAAGCTTTTATTGATATTTTTCCTCCTGATAATTTAATTAATATTATAAGTTTATATTTACGGGGAATTTATTTATCTCATTTGGGTAGAATTTCTATTAAAAACGAAAATTTTGAAAAAAAATTATCTTTTATAGAATTAAATCAATACAAATTAGACCAAATTAAAAATACTTTTAAAACTAATCCACATTTATATGAAGATGATTATTTTAAATTAGCTAGTCAAATGTTTTTATTTCTTTTAGTTTCAGGCGAAAAATATAATATCGCAGAAGCTCAAAAAATATTAAAATATGCTGAAAAAGATATTTATCAAACGAAAGTTTTTGATGTTGAAAATGTTGATACATCAAATTCTGAAAATAATAATATTTTTTTTTCTATTTTTGGTGGAGGTTTAAAAAGTATTAAATTAGAAAAAGTTCGCCCAAGTGAACATAATAAGTTAAATGATTATATTGTTACTGTAAGATTTTTTACTAAAATTATTAAAAAATGTGAATTTAAAACACAATCAAATGATGATAAATTAGTATTAAAAATTATTTATTTTATTGTAGATCCTCATTTTTATTATGTAAGTAAAAATAATATTGATAATTTTTTTAATGATGTTGATAGAAGTTCTTCAACAACGAAATTAAAATCTTTAATTGAAGAATTAAATTTATTTATGTCAGAAGTTGAATATAAAACTGAAGTTTATAGAAAAAGAAAATATGTTCAAAATTTATTAACAATTGATTATAAAAATGTTGATTTTTATAATTTTTGTATAAGTTTATTAATAAATTTAATTTTGTTAATATTTTTAACAAAAGACACAAACGAAGCGCTTTTAAGTTTTTTAACAAAATTTTTCGTTTCAATTCAAATTCTAATGAATATTATTTATTTAATAATATTTTTATTAAGTAAATATGGATTTTATGTATTATTAAATAAAAACGCGATTGGAAAAGAACAAAAATTAACAATTTTTCAAAAAATTAAAGTTTATATTTTCGATTCATTTTTCTTCAACGATGAAATTTACTTATTAATTTTAATAATAATCGCAGGAATCGCAGGATTAATCACACGTTACGGCGCATTTTTATTTGCATTACAATTATTAAGTGTAATAAAATTCATAGACACAATAAAAGAGATGGTCTTAGCATTTAAAATACGTTTTAGTCAATTAGTATGTATGATAGGATTTTTAGCAATATTAATATTTTTCTATGCTAATTTTGGATTCTATTTCTTAATTAATGAATTTAATTTAGATATCAACGGTTCACCCGAAAATTTTTGCCAAACTTTGTCTGAATGTTCTATTAATTACTTTAATCATGGAGTTCGTGCTGGAGGAGGTATAGGTGATATCATTGAACCTGAATCTTTTGATAATATGAGCACATATTATTTACGATGGACTTCTGATTTAATTTTTTATATTACTGTTATTTTATTGTTGTTAAATATGATTAATGGGGTTATTGTATCTACTTTTTCTCAAATTAGAGAAGAGAGTAATCAAAAAGAAGAAGATATTAATAATAAATGTTTTATATGTAATATTGAAAGAATTGAATTTGAGAAAAAAAAAATTGATTTTATGGAACATCAAAAATATGAACATAATTTGAAACATTATATTAAATTTTTTGTTTTTGTTAAAAGAATTAATGAAAAAGATTTGGATGCTGATCAAAGTTTTATTATTGAATGTTTGAAGAATAATGATATTAAATGTTTCCCTGTTAATTGTTCAAAATCGGTAGGAAATTTGGAAGAAAATGAGGAAAATAATGAAGATAATGATGAAACTAGAGCATAATTTTTTTAATATATATAAATATTATTTTATTTAAATTTTAATAATCAATATATATATAAATATTTTTTATATATTATAAATTACTTTTTAAATTTTATAATTAAAGATTTATTATTTTTTAAAATATGAAATTATAAATTTTATTTTAATTTTAAAATGGGGATTGGGGATTGGGGATTGGGGATTGGGGATTGGGGATT
>JAEEGK010018983.1_pt1 | contig 14802 bp, 10 predicted proteins | sample 8958771 | NCBI WGS metagenome assembly JAEEGK01 (sample SAMN16246547, study PRJNA631951) | gut metagenome | biome: gut microbiome; feature: rumen; material: SC-attached | host: Bos | place: Iran: Karaj | collected 2018-10 | reverse complement strand
AACATAACAACTTTTTCTAAAATAGCATCTCTTAATAATTCATATTTTGGGTCTGAGTTAATTCTAAATCATCATAATTTAAAGGATTTAAATACATAATATTTCCAATATTTAATAATTGAATCCAATCATCTTTTGTTATTGAATTTCCAAATGTTTGTCTTATATTATTTGTTAAAGAATTATTTGAGAGATATTTATTAATTTCAAAATTATTATAATTTAAAAAGGAACTGAAATTATGGGGATTAGATGGATTTGTTAAATTATTTATATCAGGAGTTTTATTTGAAGAAAAATTAAATTTATTTCTTAAATTTATAACTCTATTATATAATTCATGAATTATTTTTAAATTTTGACTAATTTTTTCTGTAAATACAGAAAAATCATCTTCATTTTTGTTTATTCTATTATTTTTAAAATTATTAAGTTTCATTAGATTATATAAATAATGAGTTTTTATTAAATTATCTTCACACATTAAAGCAGCTAATTTAGCATGTTTTAAAGCTTCAATGTGTTTATTTGCTTGTGATAAAACAGCACACATTTGAAGATGAAATTTAGCAGAAAATCTTAATTCTAATATAAAATCTCCTAATAAACTATAATTGTATTGATCTTCATTTCTACTTTTGAAAAAATATTCTTCATTTATTGTTATATTGTGTTTTGGTTCTAAAGAAGAATCAAAATGATATATTACTGCTTCTAAATATGAAATACAATTTTCAAAATCTTTTAATTTTTGATAACAACAAGCAAGATTATGGAGAATTATGATTAGGATTTTTTCATCTACATTTAATTTTGATTCAATTACATTTGTTTCTAAAAATACTTCTATTTTTTTTAATATTTCTAAATGATATATCAATTTTTTCATCAAAAATATAGTCTACACTTTTATTATTATATTCTTTTATTTTACTAAAATCCAAATTTGAACTTATATCTATATTATTATTTACATTTTCAAAATTATTAATATCATTAGTATTAGAATTTATATTATTTGGATCTGTCAAATTTGTTTTTACTTGAGATGCCATCAAATTTAAATTTTTTTTTAATTAAATATTTAATACAAAACAAAAAAATTTTTGCACAACATAATAAATAAAGAAATGATACATTAATTAATTATTGCTTTTTTTAAGTTAAATGATGGAAAAGAAATTTGAGAAAATTTTCATTTGGGGATATATTTAAAAGTAACTTTTAATGAAATTAATAATAGGTTCATTAATTATTTAATTATAGAATAATTAAAAAAATTTAATTACATTTTATAATCATTTATTAAATTATTTTATATATTTAAAGTGTTTTATGAAAAATTTGATTAAAAATAAAAAATGAAAAGTAGTAAATAAGAAATATATAAATGTTTTATTCATAATTTTATAGTAAAGATTTAGATGATTTTGCACTTTATCAATAATTCAAAGATCAAATTATAGAAATAATTCCTTAAATTCTTTTGAAAATTTTTCTTCTTTTAAATTCAGCAAAAAAAAATTCAAAAAAATATCTTTATTAACTGAAAATCAGGATTTTAAGAATTTCCTATTGGTTTACATGAAGAAAAAAATAACAAAAACTTTAAGTTCTATCAAAAAATATAAAAAAATTATCTATTTTTCATGATTATAAACCTATGAAAAGGTATTATATTTTTGATTTACGAAATTCCTACTTTTATCAAAGAAATCATTTCAATGTAAAAAAGTTTTTAAATCCTAAAAAAAAAAATAAAAATGAATTTCATAATTTTAAAATTTTTAGACAAATAGTGAAACTCCTAAAAGAATTTAACAATTTTATAATTGATTATTATTTATTATTTTACTTGTTTTTAATTTTAATTTAATCAAATATTTTTTCTTTTTTTTAGAATTAAATTAATTGAAAATGAAATTAAAAAATGAAAAATGATAACACAAATAATAGAAAAGATTCAATTCAAAAAGATATCTCAGAAAGAAAAAGTGTAAATGAAGAATATAGAATATCAGATAATATGGAGATACCAATAAATCAAAGAATAGGCAATAATAAAGTAATTTGTCAAGGAAAAGTAATAATGGGGGAGAAATATCATCGAATGTTATTTGGAATAATAGTAGTTTTAATTCCTGTATTAATTTTTATAATTGCAATATTAAGATTAGATTCATCATTATCCTTAAAATTGACATTTTTATTAATAACTATATTAATATACATAAGTATACTAATATTATTGATAAAAGGAGGAACAACAGAACCAGGAATTATAGAAAGAAATTATGAATTAATATCTTACACTAATAAAAAAATGCATATTAAAGTAAATAAAAATGGTTATATTGTAAAATTAAATTATTGTTATACATGTTATCATTTTCGTCCTCCAAGAACGAGTCATTGTGCTGAATGTGATAATTGTGTTGAACATTTTGATCATCATTGTTTTTGGATGGGAACATGTGTTGGAAAAAGGAATCACAGAATATTTTTTATTTTAGTATTTTTATCTAATTTTCTTTTAGTTTTATTATTAATTTCTTCTGTTTGTTTTGTTATTTATGAATTTAAAAATCAAAAAGGGAAAAAAAAAAACATTTATATTTCTATTGCTTTATTTTTAGTTGATATTTTTATTATTGTTATGTATCTTATCTTTTTCTTTATGAAATTATTCATTATACATATTAATTTAATAATAAATGGAAAAACTTATTATGAAGATATTAAAAATAAATTCAAGAGTCCAATTAATATTATGCCTTTTAATCAAGGGTTCATTAGGAATTTAAAAATCTTTTTTTGTAGAAAAATTGGAAAATCAAAATTAGAAAAAGAAAGAAAAGAAATTAAAATAAGTGAAAATTATAATTTTAATATAAATAGATTAGACACTAAATCATGTATTAATATGAATGAATATATATTAAATGGTAACAATAATAAAACAGAAAAAAATGAAATTCAATTAGTTGAAAATAAAAAAGAATAAATATTTTAAAAAAAATATAATATAATAAATATAATGAAATTCTTCCTTATGTAATTATAAATATTATTATTTTTGAAGAAATCATTAAAATAAAAAAAATTAATAATTAGAAAAAAAATGAAAAAAAAAACAGGAAGAAAGAGAAAACATCCAGATTCAAATTCTCTTTCAAAACAAAAACCGAATTCAAAAAATGATTCAAATTCATCATTACCTACTCAAAAAGAATTAAATATATTATCAAAAGATAAAAAAAAATTAGAAGCAATACAGAAAATAATAAATCCAACAATAAATTATGACAAAGTGAAAATCCATTCTCAAACTTTTTCAATAGGAGATAATTTATTAATCTTTTCATCAAATGAAAATTTAATAGGAGAATTGATAAAAATAATACCAAATAATGGAATAAAAGAATATCCTTTTTGGCCTTGTATTCAAGTAAAATGGTATTATAAAAAATCAGATATAAACAGAAAAAAAAATAATTTATTAGATGAAAGGAATTTTAATAGTATAAGTGAATATGAATTATTTTCAACAAATCATAAAGATATAGTTTTTATAGAAACAATATTAATGAAAGTAAATATTTATTCTTATGATGAATATGATTCAATGGAAGAACATAATGATTATACTTTTTTCACAAGAGCAAAATATGATCCTGGAAATGAAGTTTTAATTCCTAGATTTAATGATTGGAAAAAAGGTTGTGTTTGTCAAAAACCTTTAAATCCTGATCAATTATATATTAAATGTGATGAATGTAATGGATGGTTTCATCCTCATTGTTGTGGAATTAAAGATGAAGATATCGAAAAAATTAATAAATTTTTTTGCCCTTTTTGTGAGAAGAAATTAAATTCAAATTAAAGTTTTGATTAAGATTTTTACTTTTCATATTTCTTTTTTTTTTGTTTTTATTTCTTCTTTGAATGAAGGGGTTTTTTCTTGAATTGAGTTATTCAATTTTTGGAAATTTTATTTTTTTATTATTAAATTTTTAATTAGAATATTTTTATTATTTAATTTTTGTATTTTTAGAATTTTTTATATAATTAAAAAACCAAAATTTTATATTTTATTTTACATTAATTAGTTTTTCCTTTTGATTTATTAGAATTTAAATATGTTTCTATTGATTTGAATGAATTTTTTTTTATTATTTAAATCTGAATTTGATAAAATTTTATTTTCATTTGTATTTGTTACGGAACTTATTGGACTTGCAATTCCTGAAAATACTCTTTTATGAAAAAAGTTTTATTCATTTCTTTAATTTGATTATTTTCAGAATTTAAATTTATATTTATTCTATTTTAAGAGTGCATAATTTGTTATTATTGTCAAAGGCTTTTTTTATATGATTTTGTAGGTGAATTTTTTCCTCTACTTTTACTTTTTGATTGTATTTCTTTATTAATAGCCATTAAATTAGTATTTTATTTGGAATAAAAGATAATTTCATATTATGAATTTTCGACATATTTGAATTAAGCTCAATTGATAAAGAAGTATCAATCATATTTCTTCTGCTGCATAACAAGGTCAACCACAAGCAGTTTTTAATACACATTTTCATTATATATTTATTTGATAATCCAAAATCAATTATATTAATTAAATTATTATTACATGTTAATAAAATATTTTCTGGTTTTAAATCCCAATGAACTATTTTATTTGAATAAATAGATTCTGTTGTTGATAATATTTGAATATAAAAAAATGATGATATTTGTTTTGATAAATAATTATTTGATATGAAAAAAATTCATTTTCAACATTATTTTATAATAATTTCTTACTGTTTCTATTATTTCATATAAAGAAATTACATTTATATGATGTAAACCTTTTAAAAATTGGATTTCTCGATTTACGCATATTAAATCATCATTATTTTCTATTTTTGATATTTTTAATATCTTAATAGCTATTAATTCTCCTTTTTGAATATTTTTGGCTAATTTAACTTTTCCGAAAGTTCCTTTTCATATTGTATTTATTATTTCATAATTTCTAATTTTTTGTGTTGTTTTTTGAGGTTGATTAATCTTGATTTCTTTATTTTGATAATTTGGGTTTTCCGAATTATATTCATTAATTAATTTTTTTATTATTTTTATTATTAATTGATTTTTAAAAGTTTTTAATGAGAGGAAAAAATATTCTTATCATATCCTTTATATATAAATCAGGAACTAATGAAATATTCATTGACAAATAAAAATCCAAATTAAAATATAAACAAAAAAATACAATCAAAATTCTTAAAAATCAAATTTAAAAAATAAGAAACATCTTCCTTTTAGTATTTTTTGGTAAAAGTTAAAGTAATTTAAAATAAACTTCTTACATTATATTTCTTTTAACTAATTAAAAAAATAATTTTTTATTTAAAAAATAAATAAATAAAATAAAATATCTTTTCAATCACAAAAATATTAAAAAAAACAAAAAACCGAAAAAACACTCAAATTTATTTTAATAAAAATACAAATTAAATTATGATTTTTTTATTTTATCATAAATCAATGCGTAAACAATTAATCCTAAAGCAACAACAACTAGAATAATAAAAACAGAAATTTTACAAATACATTTTCCTCTATCTTTTTGTGATTCTTGTATTTCTTTAATATCTTTAACAGCACTATCAATATTATCAGTCATAACATCAACATTTTCTTCAATAGCATCAAATGCCTCATTATCTTTTTGAACTTTTTGATTCATATCAATAGCAACATCTTTAATTTGAGCAGCAACTTCTTGAGCTTTTCTTAATTCTTGATCTCTTTCTTCTAACATTTTTTTCCTATCAATTAATTTACCTGTTCCAATTTGAATTGATTCTGTTAATGTATCATTTCTTTTAAAATTTTGATTTTTTTCTTCTTCATCTAAATTAATTCCTAAATTTTGACATTTTCTTTCTATTGATATTATCATATTTTTGTAATTTTCATCATTGCTTTTAAATTCCTTACTTAATTTTGAATAATATGGTTCTAATTTTGAATTATTTCTATTTTCATTTAGTATTTTTTCTATTTCTTTTTTTAAATTATCATATTTATTTAAGTTTCTTGTTATTTCCATATTTTTTGAATAATATTCTTTTGAAAAATCGTCTTTCATTACTTGATCATATGTTTTCTTTATTATTGGCTTTATTTTTGTGTAGTCTAAATAAAGGTTTTGAATTTTATCTGTTAGATTTGATACTTCCAAATCTACGTTAATCTATATTTATTATTTTAAAGATTTTTATTTACTAAAGTTGAAGATAATGAAGTATTTGAACTTCCCCAATTTGCCATTGTTAAAGTTTATTAAGTTATTATAATTATAAAATAAATTAATTTTATTTTTTTATTTCTTTCGGATAATGAGAAAATTATTTAATTATTTATTTAAATAATAATTGAAAGAATTCATATTTTTTAACAAATTTGATATAATTTTTAATATTTGGTTATAATATGGGGATTGGGGATTGGGGATTGGGGATTGGGGATTGGGGATTGGGCCCAATCCCCAATCCCCAATCCCCAATCCCCAACAAAATAAATATTTACATTAACATTCACTAATATTAAACTTAGATAAATTATTAATATAAAATTTAAATTTATATTTTTAATTTATTTAATATTTCATAAATATTATTTAATTATTATCACGAAATTTTTTACAAACAAAAGGAATATAATTCTTTTTAAAATCACTTTAATGATTTAAATTAATATTGTTGATGAAATAATTAAATTTAAATATTATTCTTTCTTATTTGCAATTTTGGAAAAGGTTTTTTTCCTAATCTCAGATAACTAACATTTATTCAAAATTAATTGGGTAATCTTTATCATTTTTATTATTCTTAATAATTATATTATTTTTTTTTAATTCATTTTCAATCGGAAACTATATTATTTGATTTTCTCATAATATGAATTTTGATAATATAGAAGGTAATTTTCTGTTAATCTATAAATTTTTATATATGTATATATTTTAAATATACAAATCTTTCATGTAAAAATTTTATAATTAGAATATAAAAAATAAAAGAAAGAATTTTATTTTTTTCTAATACTATAAAAAATATTTTTTAAAATAAAATTAATGGGAACGGCATCCAATAAAAGCAACAATGAAATAATAAAAACAGATAAAAACATAAAACCAGAAAAAAAAGGAAAAAGCAAAGAAAAAGATAAAATACTTCCAGAAAAAGAAAGATTACAAATTAAAATATATGATACTGATGAAGAAGCAACATTAGAAATAGATATATATAAATTAATTTGGGAAAATAAATTTACTATATTAAGTTTCTCAAACATTGCATTTGAATTAGTTCCAAAACAAAAAGAAAAAAAATTTACTCATATATTTGTTAAATCAAAAAATAATGTTTTAAAATCATATTCAGATGAATTATCTGTTCCAAATACTTTATTATTTTATGTTTATTTAAAAGATGGAGTTTTCATAACCAAAAAATTAAGAAAATTACAAAAAATTTTTTCCAAATTTGAAAGTAAAATAATTAAAATTTCTTTAGTAGATTATGCATCAATTAAAAATAAATATCCAGAATATTTTTCAATGTATCAAATAAAAACTCAGAGTAAATTAGCTTATGATTTATCTTCTTGTAAAATAAATTTACTTAAAAGAAGTGAAGCTTATTCAAAAGGAAAAAATGAAATTTTAACTGATGAAGATATTGATTTAGATGATGAAGAACAAACACCTAATCATCCTAGAAATGATGAATTAATTATTCAAAATGAAATTAATTGGAAAATTAATAATCAAGTGATTGATTTCTTATATGAAATTCAAAATGATGAACCTTATGAAAAAATTATTGATTTTAAAAATTTAAATAAAAAAAAAATTTATGTTGAAAGTGAGTATTTTAATAATAATCATAATTTTAATAATAATGATAATTCTAATAATAATAATAATAATAATATAGAAAATAATATAGAAAATAATATTGAAAAAAATATAGAAAAGAATATAGAAAAGAATATGGAAAAGAATATTGAAAATAATATAGAAAAGAATATAGAAAATAATATTGAAAAGAATATAGAAAATAATATGGAAAAGAATATAGAAAATAATAATATTGAAAAGAATATTGAAAAGAATATAAAAAAGAATTTAGAAAAGAATTTAAATAGCATTAAATTGTATAATAGTGATAATGAAAAAAATAATTTTGAAAATAATAATGAATATCATTATCAAATAAAAAAGGAAAAAAAGAGAAAAAAGAAAAAAAAGAAAAAAAAAATAAATAATTATAATAAAGAAAATTCAAGTGATGATGAATATGATGAATTCCGATATATAAAAATGTATTTAAAATCAGGAATTCAATTAGATAAAAAGAAGCAGAAAAAAAATATAGAAAAAATTGTAATTAAATGTATAGATTTTAGAAATCCAAAAATGTATAGACCATTAAAAGAATGTATAAATAATTTAATGGGTTATAAAAACTTAATTAAATTAGCATTTTATAATAATCATGTTCCATTTCCAGAAGATAGAAAAATATGGAATTATATAACTAAATTAATAAATGAAAATTATAGAATAAGATGGATCAATTTAAAAAATTCTTATTTAAGTGATAATACTTTACAGTATTTAATAACAGCTTTAAAAATGAAAAGGATAAGATTTTTAGATTTAGGAGGAAATAATTTAACTAATAATTCCATGAAATTAATAGATAAATTTTTAGAAGAAAATAAAACTTTAAAAAGACTATATTTAACTAAAAATCAAATATCAACTGAAGGAATTGAAATGTTAGAACATTCTATTTTACAGCATCCTAATTTAAATACTTTAGGTTTTTCATTTTTGAATTTATCTAATTGTGGTTTTTTAATTAAGAACTTGTTAAAAAATGGAAGAATAAAAAATTTATTTATTAAAGGAGTTAAATTAAATATAAGAGACTATGAAATTTTAACTGAAGAAATTGCAAATATTAATTGTAATTTAACTTATCTTGATATAGGATTTAATGTTTTACCAAAATCAGCTCATAATGAATTTATTGGTAAATTTATATTAAAAAATACTTCCCTTAAAAAATTATGTCTTGATGGTTTAAATTTAACTTTAAAAAATTATATGCCTATATTTAAATCTATTTACAAAAATAGAACAATTGAATGTTATTCTTTTAATCAAAATGAAAAACTTCCTATTAAAGGTATATTAAATTTTTTTATGAAAATTAATTATATTAAAGAATTAAGTGTTATTCCTTGGGATAGTAATCAAAATAAAGATAAATATTATTCTGAAGAAGAAATTAAATGGTTTAAAATTTTTCATAAAAAAAATCCAAATATAAAAATTCATGGAATTAAATTTAAACATAAACCTCAGATATAACTAATTTTTTTTTAGAATAATATAAAATATTTTAAATGATTATATAGTTAGGTAGAATGTAATTAATGATAATTTAGATTTTTATTTGGTTTATACTTGTTTTATAAAAAAGAATATTTAATTAAATTTAAGTAATAGCAAATAATAAGAACAATATAATTTTATTTTGAAATAATGATTCTAATTTTTCTTGTATTATATTCTTAAATATCTTAAATAATTTTATCTTTTTTAAATAGATTCAAATAATTAAAATATAATAAATTTAATATTTGTAAAAAAATGTATGAATATTCAAAATTACAGTCATAGATTATAATAATAGATTAAAATAAAGATAGTTTTTTAAGTAAAAAGAAAAAGAAAAAAAGTATAAATATTTTAAATAATGTTTATTATTTTATTTTTAAATTTATTTATATTTAAATTTAAATTATATAATTTATGGAAGAAAATACTTTCACAAATTTAGCAAATAACGAAATGGAAACAAAATATTCAAAAGAAGCAGTGAATGATTACTTAAAAAAAATGAAAGAAGAATGGGAAGAAAGAACAATAAGAATAAAAGAAATAACAAATAATAATTTAGATAAAGGAATAGATTATTTTAAAAAATTATTTATTTCTGAAAATAATCTTTTAGAAATTTCAAATTTTAAAATTGCAAATTTAGAAAAAAATTTAAATGAAAGTTTAATAATAAAAAAACAATTAGATGAAAAAAATAAAAAATTAGATGAAGAAAATATTAAATTAGAAGAAGAAATAAATAATTTAAAAAAAGAAAAAGATGAAATTAAAAGTAATATAAATAAATTTGATGAAGGAATGAAAAAAATAGATGATGATTTAAATAAAATAAGAAATGAATATTTAAATAAATTAAATGAAGAAAAAGTAAAAAAATTACAAGAAAATAAAAAATTAAAACAAGAATTAAATTTATTAATAAATACTACACATTTTAGAATTATAAATGCTGAGACTTATAAAGGAGGACATAAAATTAAAGGTTTTTTAGTTAATAATGATATAAATAAAATAAAAGAAATTGAAATTATTATTCAAGAAAATAATGGAATTGAAAGACATATTAAATTTTGGAATGAAATAAAAGAATTTTTAGAAAGTAAATAAATTTATAATATTTAATTTTTTAATATTGTAATTAAAAGATTTGATTTTTCAATCTTTTATTGATTAAATTATTTGCTTAAAAGATAAAATATAAACATTCATTAACATTTATTCACAATATAATATTAATATTAGTCAATTAAAAAAAATGATTATTTAAAGTAAAAAAAATTTAAAACTAAATTTCAAATTTATTAAATTAATATTTAAAAAATAAAAATATTTTAAATGAAAAATCTAAAAACAAGAAAATCAAAATTATCAATTCCAAAGTATAAAAAAGAATTATCTGAAAGCTCAAAAAATTCATCTTCTGAAGAAATAATAGAAGCAGGAAAAGAAAAAAATTTACGTTGTGTTAAATTATCAAATAATGAAATTTTTGTCAAAAAAAGCGCGCGCATAATAACTGATAGTTCATCTTCGGATATATCAATGGAAAGTAAAAGTAAATCAAAAACAAAAAGCAAAACAAAAATAAAAAATAATAATTCTAAAAATAATAAAAATGAATATAATAATCATAAAGTAAAAATAAAAAGAAAATTATTATATGATGAAAATATAAGTGAATATGAAGAAGAAGAAGAAGAAGAAAAAAAGAAAAAATTACCCTTAAAAAAAAATTCAAAAAAAAATTCTTTTAAAAAATTAAGAAAAGAAGATTTAATTAATTCATCATCATCATCATCAGAAAAAGAAACAAAAGAAAAAATAAATAGGAACAATAAAAAGAACAATAAAAATAATATAGATTTAGCATTAGAGAAAAAAAAGAAAAATATAATAGTAAATGATAATATAGAGGAAATAGAATTTTTACCATGTAGAGAAAATGAACAAAAACAAATATATGAATATATTAAATCAGGATTATATACAAAAGGATCTTATTCTTCATTATATATAGCTGGATTTCCAGGAACAGGAAAAACTGTTTCTGTTCAAACTGTTATTAAAGTTTTAACTAATGAATCTTTAAAAAAAAAAATACCCAATTTTAGATATTTATTTATTAATGGTATGAAATTCACTAATATTTCAAATGTATTTAAAGTTATATATAATTTTATCTTTGATGATAAATCCAATAAGTTAATTAAAACTTATATTCAATTATTAGATTCTTTCTTTATTAATAGAAATAATTATGATTCTAAACCTGAATTAAATGATCCTTCTAATTCTCATATTATTTTAATTATTGATGAAGTTGATTGTTTAATTAATCAAAAACAAAATTTGTTATATAACATTTTTAATTGGACTACTTATTCTAATTCTAAATTAATTGTTATTTCCATATCAAATACTTTAGATTTACCTCAAAGATTAATTCCTAAAGTTCAAAGTAGAATTGGAACAAATAAATTAATGTTTAAAGCTTATTTAAAAGAAGATTTATGTAAAATTATTTCTACTAAAATTGAAGATATAAATTTATTTTCTGAAGATGCTTTAAAAATTTCTTCTATGAAAGTTGCTGCTGTTAATGGTGATTTAAGAAGACTTTTACAAATATGTAAAAAAGCTAAAGAAATTTTTTATAATGAAAGAAATCAATTAAACAATGAAAAAGTAAAATATAAAATTAATAAAATTACTAAAAATCATATTATTAAAGCTTGTAATGAATTATTTGATTGTAAATTAGTTAAAGTTATTTCTTCTTTAAAAAATTCAGAAAAAATTATTTTAATGACTATTCTTGCAAATACTAATGGAGGAAAAATTAAAATTTCTGATATTTTTGATAAAAAAAATATATTTGTTGAAAAATTTAATGAAAAAAATGATGATTTTCGCAATAATATAAAAATGAATTGGGAAGAATTTCAAATAATTATTTATAATTTGGTTAAATTAAAAATAATAAATTTTGAAGGAAATTTTAATCATAATTTTATTGAAAATAGTATTAGTATTAGATTTTATGTTGATGAATTTAATATGGCTATTGATAATGATCCTTCTTTTACTGAAGTTTCTGCTTTATTAAGGACTATGGTAGAAAATAAAAAAGACAATTAATAAAATATATTATATTTATGTTATATAATAATGAATTAATATAAATATTAATATAAATTAATATATTATTCCAGGAAAAATAATAAATAATTAAATTCAATATTTTATATTAAAAATAAAAAATTTTTCTTTAAAACAATTAAAGAAAATATAATAATAAATATTATTATCAAAAAAAATAGAATACTAAAAAGATAAAAAAACAAATAATTTTATTTCCAAATATTAATTATAATATCTCCTCCTCCAGAACAAAATCCTCCATCTTTACAAGAGCATAAAGCATTAATACTACTATTATGATTTTTAAAAACATATAAATTTATTAAATCAACATCCCAAACTTTAATAGTTTTATCACTAGAACCAGTAACAATTCTTCCATCTTTTAATTGAATAATTGTCAAAATAGAATTATTATGAAATTTCTCTTCTTTATTCTCACTGAAACTTTTATTCCAAATAATTATTTTTCCATTTTTATCACCAGTAATTATTCTTCCATCTCTTAATAAACAAATACATAAAATTGAACAATTATGATCTTTATAAGTATTTAAAACACTAAAATGTTTATCATATACTTTAATAGTTCCATCATCTGAAATAGAACAAGATCTAAATTTATCTAATGAAATAATATTTCTAACCCAATTAGAATGTTCTTTTAAAATATATTGAGGTGTAAATTTATCATCATAAATATATATTTCTCTAAAAGAACAACTAGCTAATTTATCACCTTGTAATAAATTTAATTTTATTATTGGATTACTTTGATCTTTTAAAATTTTTAAAGTTTTATTTAATTTTAAATCCCATATTCTAACTGTTTTATCTGAAGAACCAGAAGCAAATTTTCCTTCTTTTATTAAACATAAACATCTTACTCCATTTAAATGTCCTTTTAATATATATAAATTATTTCCGCTTTTATCAAAAACTTTAATTACATTATCTTCTGAAGAAACTATTATTCTTCCATCTTTTAATTCTATTATATCTGTTATTTGATCTGTAAATTGCTCTTTTATTGTATTATATAATTTTATTTCTTTCTTTGCAAAATATGAATATGATACTTTTATCATCGAAGAAATATCGTCTTTTTCTAAGGAACTTTTTATCTTTTCTAATTTAGATAATATTGGATCTAAATCTGATTTAAATTTTATATCTGAAAATTCTGAGTAATCTTTTGATAGAAATTTAATTAAATTTAAATCTTTACTTCCTCCTTTTATTAATTTTAAATCGTCATAATAATTTTGATATACCCTTCTTAATATTGACATTACTAAATTTTTTTTTGTAAATTTAATTTCCATTTTATTCTTATAATCTTCTAAAAGTTTATTAAGTATTTCAATCATATTTTCTAAAATTTTAGTAGTTTTATTATAATTATCATTATATTTACTATCAAAATCACTTTCAATTTTATCAAAATATTTGCTAAAGCTTTCAAAGCTTTTAAATTGTAATTTATCTTTTTTTTCATTAACAACACCTAATAAAGATTTATAAGAAACAACTTCATGATCTTTATGAATATTAGCAATTTCAACATCATTTACACAAGTATTACATAAAGAAACTTTATCAGTTTTACAATAATTAATATATTCTTTTCCATGAGTAGGACAAATTGAACTTATTGAATCAAAAGAAATTATTTTATTTTTAGAATCAGTTACATTTACAACATTATGTATTTGATATAATTCTTTATGTGCATCAAAGCATTTTTGACATAAAAATTTTTTACAATCTTTACAATATTTTATTGCTTGAATATTATGATTACATAATGGAATTTGTTTTTCTATATTTTTCTTTATTAAATCTCCTATATTCGTTAATGATAAATCTACATATCCATTTTTACATTTACAAGTAAATGATAATAGATCTTTGTCTGGTAAATCTAATAAATTTTTTTTTAATATTTCTCTCATTATACATTTTGGACATATTAAATGCTTACATGAAAATGTTACTTGATTTTCATATGATTCTTTACAATTGTAACATGAATATTTTAATTCTGGAGATGATTTATTATCCATTTATTGTTATTTATTTTTTTAAGTTATTTTTTTTTTGAATTATTAAATTATAATAAAAATACTTTATTTTGAATATTTTTTGGGGATGGGGATTGGGGATTGGGGATTGGG
>JAEEGK010018982.1_pt1 | contig 14805 bp, 12 predicted proteins | sample 8958771 | NCBI WGS metagenome assembly JAEEGK01 (sample SAMN16246547, study PRJNA631951) | gut metagenome | biome: gut microbiome; feature: rumen; material: SC-attached | host: Bos | place: Iran: Karaj | collected 2018-10 | reverse complement strand
CTTTTTCCATGAATTCAGTTTTCCGTTTATCTTGTTTGATAAGGTTATCAGGTTAAAGGGACGTTTGCATTTTACTATTCCGAAATATCTTGCGGCGGTCTCAACGTCCGGATAAGAGCCGTGTTTTACAAAATATTTGTACATTCTTATGAAGCCCTTGTCTTTTTCCGCCGGAAGATGCCATATCGAAACGGGATTGCTCTGCGTTACCGTGGACACAAGATAAAAATCTTCGGTCCAGAACCGGAATATGTAAGGAGTCGCACAGATCACGGGGATCTCTTTGTATAAAAGAGCGGCACATATGGAAAGAAGCGATTCGTCGCCTATGAGCTTTTCAACATTAAAGCCGTCTTCTCTTATCTTTTCAAAGCATTCTTTCATACTTGCCACATAACGGGACAGAAACTTCACGTTACCGCAAACAAACTCTCCGCCGTAATGCGTTATCGGAAGGCTTTTTGCCTCCAGCGGATAAAGCCTTTCAAAGTCTCGTCTTATGATATCCCTGTCGGAGTGGGAATAAGTATGTCCGAGCGGATACAATACGAGTCCGCGGTCGGCTTCCTTCCAAAGGTCCTCACAGGAAAGATTTGAATATGTATCGGCATCTGTCAGCAATATGCGCTCGTATTCATTCTCCGAAACCCATTTACTCAGGACATTAAGCTTAAAGAAAGCGAGCGACCACTGGAACGTTTCGGGGAGCACAAAGTCCGTAAACTCCATGACCCTGATGCCTACGTGGGCTTTTGAAAAACGATCCTTCCACTCAGGTGACAGGTCACAGTTGATGCTTAAGATAACGTCATCATCGGGGTTTTTAAGTTTAGCCGAAGAAAGCGAAACAAAGATGTTTTTTAAATACATCTCTTTTGTCGCATCGTCTGCCGTTTTGTTGAGTTGTATGCTGGTCATGTAGCCTTCTTTGAACGCAAAGGCCGCCGTTATAAGATTTTTCATACTCTCTTATGCTACTCTTATATACTTAGTTTATATTTAATTCGATTTGAAGAAATCTTTAAGTTTGTTAAGAAGCGTGATCTTGTCGATCGTTTTCAACAGATAATCTGCGGGTTTAAGTCCGACTACCGAAAGGACGCTCTCCACATCACCGTGACCTGTAAGGAACATTACGGGAATGTGTCCGGTCTCGGTGTCGTTTTCGAGCATCTCTAAAACCTGCGGACCGTTTGCGACCGGCATCTCATAATCGAGTAAGATAAGATCTGCCTTGTTTCTCGCAAGATAGCTTATCGCCTGTACTCCGCTTGAAGCCATTCCAACGTGATAATCGGTTTTAAGCCATTCGTAAACGGTTCTCATGTAGGTGATGTCATCGTCAACAATGAGTACGGTCTTTTTGCGATTTTCGCCTGTGTTCTCTTCCATGTATTTTCGAACGGTCTTTATAAGATCCTCCGTATTTAAAGGTCTCTTGAACCATTCCATGATAAGAGTCTCGGGAATCGTCTTTTTGATGATATCATATTCCGCTTCATCACCGATAACTATGATCCTGCGATCGAGATCGCTCGCCATATCTTTAAGATACACAAAAGTCTTTGTCATATCTTCCATGTTCTCGCTCATGAAGATTATGATAAGTTCCGTTTCTTCTCTCAAAGGATCGATCTCTTTTATCTGGCCGGTAAGTAAAACGGCATTCAATCTTTCCGCATTGATCTTTGAAACAAGACCTTTTGCAAGAAAGCTTTCGGTTGGGCTTATTACAAGTATCTTCCCTCTTGTTGAATCGTCCATTCTCTCCTCCTAATCGTTAAGTCTTTCATCTGCGATCGCCTTTATGGCATCCCAGTCGAGACTGAAAAGTTTTTCGCTTATAGTATCTATGGCTTTTTTATCTTCGTCGTTAAGCCTGTATTCTTTTATGTCGTTAAGCACCTGTTCCATCATACCAAAATCCATGCTGTCTGTAATCTCTTTGATGGTCTCAAATGCTTCATTTCTCATCGAGGGAGTTATATCTTTTAACTCCTCATCCGCTTTATCGTCAAGAAGACTTGTTCCGAGCGCTCTGTAATCGCTTAAAAGTTTTGCGGTATTGTGCCCTATAAACTCAAGATCCCTTCCTTTTCCCGCTTCTTCCAGTGCTTTTGCAAGTTCGGAAAGAGCATCGGCACCGATTATGCGTGCCGAGCTTTTAAGCGCATGTACTTTTACGGTATATGTGTCGTAATCTTTGTCTTTGTACAGTTTTTCGATCTCGTCGGCTTTGTAAGAAGAAGTCTTTGCGAACACATCAACAACCGACAGATAGCTTTCAACGCTTCCGCAGTTCGAAAGGCCTTTGTTTGTATCCAGTCCTTCAACTCTTAACCATCCGTCGGGAAGTTTCATGTCGTCGGCCGCGGTTTCTTCTGCCCCTTCGGCATTAAGAACTTTTTCTTTCGGAAGGTATTCTTTTAACATCTCCTCAAGTTTTCGCCCATCGACAGGCTTTGAGAGATAATCGCAGAATCCGGCTTCAAGATACATGTCTCGTGCGCCCGATACGGCATTGGCCGTAAGTGCAATGTATACCGTCGTTTTATCGGGAGACTGCTCTTTTAACTTTTTAAGCGTCTCTATTCCGTCCATCTTAGGCATCATGTGATCGACAAATATGATGTCGTAATCGTTTACCGCATCTTTTTCGATCGCTTCAAATCCTGAACAAGCCGTGTCGATGTTTATCTTTGTTCTCTTTAAAAGGTTCTCGATAACGGTAAGGTTCATCTCCGTATCATCTACAACAAGAATATGAGCATCGGGTGCGTGGAAGAGTTCTTTGTAGCCCGTGCCCTCACTGTTATCGGTTCCGAATCCATCGGAGAAATCACCGACAGGCTCCCACTTTATGACGGTCTGCTTTACGGTGAACGAAAACTGAGAACCTTCTCCGTAAACGCTTTTAACATCAAGCTTGCTGTCCATAAGAGACAACAGCTGTCTGACAATGCTCATGCCAAGTCCGGTTCCCTCTATCGAACGGTTTCTTTTTTCCTCTATGCGTGAGAAAGGTGAGAAGAGCTTATCCATATCCTCTTCCTTCATGCCGATACCGGTGTCGGTAACCTTAAACGAAAGGCCTATCTCCTGATCGGACAGTTTCTCGTAGTTAACATCTAACGTAACTTCACCTTTTTCGGTATACTTGACGGCATTCGTAAGAAGATTAATGACGGTCTGCTTTAGCCTTATCTCGTCGCCGAAAAGCATGTGAGGGATAGAAGGATCGACGTTTACGTTCAGTTTAAGCCCCTTCTTGTCGGCTCTTGATCTTATCATGTTGACAAGATCGTTTATGACCGAAGAGAGCTCATAACGCGTGGGGATGATCTCCATCCTGCCTTCTTCGATCTTTGAAAAATCAAGAATGTCATTTACCAGAGAAAGAAGCGTTTTTCCCGCATTTTTGATGTCTGAAGCATAAGCGCGGATGCCCTCCTCGCCGCTTTCTCTTAATATCATCTCATCCATTCCAAGAACGGCGTTAATGGGCGTTCTTATCTCGTGAGACATATTTGCAAGGAAATGCGATTTGGCCTTGTTGGCTTCATCGGCTATCTCTTTCTGCTTTTCAAGTTCGCTCGTATATTCGTAAAGCTTTGTGTCATCTGAAAGAGAATACAGTTTTCCCGCGTTCTTGCCGTCTCTTGAAAGCTCCACGACCGAGGGGGTATAGATACGGCCCTTCATCCTTATGGGCACACCGTTTTCCATCGAACGGCGGATCATACCCAAAACAAGTTCCGAATTGTAACGAAGTCCCGGGAATATGCTCTCGGCTGTCTTATTGTAAAAACCGATCCTTTCGCTCGTATCAACCGCAAGAATGGCATCGGAAAGTTCGTCGACGATATAGTCTCTAGCAAGGTCTTCGGTGCTCAAAAGCTTGTATTTAAAGATCGCAACAAAGATAAATATCGATGCGATCGGAAAACTGGGCATGGTAAAATCGTAAACTCTTGTCACGGCAAGCAGTTTAAACGTTTCGACGATAAGAAAGCCGCTCTGCACAGCCATCGCAAGTACTATCATCAAAACACGCTTTTTCGCAATGCTTTCTTTTTCCCTTATTAACGCTCTGAACAACAGGAAAATGCCCCAAACCATATGAACGAACAGCAACGCGTTCCAGAAATGATGAACTATCCCGTTTTCGTGCGAATAAACAGGGAACCTGGCAGCCTGATAGAAATGGGTGTTTTTGTAGTAAAGGCCCGTCGATTCGGTAAAGCAGACCATTATATGAGTGAATATATTTGAAAACAAAAAGAAATACTTGATGCCTGTCGGCATTTTGTAGCGTACAAGCTCACAGATAAACAAAAGCAGCATAAAACTCGTCCACACTCTTCCGAAGTAGCTGAGTTTGAGTGCCGTCATATACGCTTCTTCCGTTTTGGATGTCAGTTCGAAAAGGTAACCGATATTGTTGATAAGAGAACAGGCCGAGGCCAAAAAAAGAAAGAAATTAACGGAATCTTTTGTTGTTCTGATAACTACAACGCATTCGATAAAAATGATCGCAATACTGATGCATTGTATGGCCAATATGATCTGGTACATCTTTCCTCCAAAGTTCGCATTTTCCCCGAACCCTAAAGATGATTATACCATATCGCACTCTTTTAATCGAGTGACCGGCAGGCCTTTCGATAAACTATTGTGGTCCGATAAAAAAGACCTGATACCGATTTTCGGTATCAGGTATCTTTCTTATGACCTATTGCAGCTCTTTTGCTTCGATCTCCATTAATACGGCAGGAACGGGCTTTTTGTACCCGTTTAAGAATAATCCTTTCTTCCTTGCCTCATGTATCAAAACGCTAGGGAAATAGCAACAGGTATTCAGATATCGCAGAAATCCCGGTACATCATCACTGATCTGTTTTGGTACGGCAACAGGATTTTGAATCATTTTTATATAATCATCATGAAACGCGCCTTCTATTTTTGTCGCGCATGCCGACATTAAAGTATAAAAAGATTGCTTTTCTTCTTTACTCAAAACAGGAACGTTCAACCGCAACCTCCCGTCAGAAGTTCTTTCCACAAAATCCAACTTCAAAAAAATATCTACACTCTCTAATACCTTTTGCGAGATTCCGGACAGGAAATTATCATCCCTTCGATATGCGGCATACAAAAGCTTGGTCACACCTTCACGTGCCTGTGTAAAGTTTTCCGCACATCGATAAGCACTGTGCGATCTTCCCAAGACCTCATCGCTCGTATCATAATCATATAGCGCCACCCACGTTGCACCGGGCCAGTTTTTGAATCCCGCACCCGCTTCACCGCTTATCTCGTACATTTCATACGGACACTCGCCGTAATTGTAATCAGCGGGATAACGGTTCCCCATGGCGAACCACCTTCCGCCATCCTTTCTATACGGATAATCGCTAAAAGCCGTATGCCCTGCTATCTCATCACGCACTTTGATCACCGAATCGTACACTGCATGCAGCACAAAGAAACCCTCCAGTTTAGCTGCCTGTGACTCATTCTGCCTCTTGTAATATGCCTGAGCGCGCAATTCGTTCAGTCCCTCTTCCACGTACTTCCAAATCTCGTCGCACTTTCTTGTTGCCAATTCTTTTTGAATCTCAAAAGTATTGAGTCGATCCTGCTCGGTGTAAATAATGAAATCCGTATACACCTTATCACCGATTTGTTTCATCAGCTCACCTTTAATAAGCCTTTCAACTATCGGTTCGATATAAGTTGTTGAAATACCGATGGCATCTGCAAGTTCCGGTATGGTAACGGGTCTGTCATAAGCCAGTATCAAAAGATTCATAATGATCTTATCATTTTTAACAAGAGATTGCGGCTGATCCTCCATTCCTCCGTTTCCGCTGCTTGATATCCACAGATTCTCAGGTTCATAACTCTGTTTTTCATATTTTTCCATAGTGAAGTCCTTTCTCAATTTGTCCCTGCCCAAACGAAGCCGACTTTTCACAGTATTCTCCGGCAGAGAAAGCGCTTCCGAAATCTCCCTGATACCCTGCCCGTGAAAATAGTGACGCACCAAAACCTCCCGATACAGCTTTGTCATTCCTGCTACCAATCGTCGAATGTTCTCTTCCTCGGTGAGCTCTCCTTGGTCACTTCCGAAATCACACTCCGGGTTTGAAAGATCCGACTCATAGTCTGACATTGCCTTCTCTATATCTTCGGTCATGCCATAAAAGACAATAGGTTTTCTGTACTTTTCCCTCAACAGGTCGTAATATTTCCTGTTTAACACTGTGATCAGCCAGCTCTTTGCATGCTCGATCTTAGTTCCTTTTCGGATCACAAGAAGCCCTTCCAGCAAAGTATTTTGCACAAGATCCTGCGCATCTTCCAAGGAATCGCACTTTCCGATCGCTATATGCAACAGATCGTCGGCCAGTGTGGTTAATTCTTCTTTTTCCATTTGAGGTCCCTCAAAAACTATTTATCTGAAGCTTCACTCTTTAGTCGCAAATATATAACCGTGGTTCACTGTTTTCATTAAAAAATTATACTATGACGTTAGATTTTAGTATAACTGTCTTTTCTGCAGTTATGCATAAAGAAAACCTGACACCGATTTTCGGTATCAGGTATCTTTTTATGGTCTATGGCTGCTCTTTTGCTTCGATCTCCATTAATACGGCAGGAACGGGCTTTTCGTATCCTTTTAGGAATAATCCTTTCTTCCTTGCTTCATGTATCAAAACACTCGGGAATCGTTCAACTCTCCTTTGTCACTTTCGAAATCACATTCCGGCTTTGACATAAAGAAATAATATGATAAATTCAGAAGCATCTAATAGGAACTTTTAAAACAATAAGCTGAAAAATAACTCTAATGTTCCCACCTTAAACTATCATACGGATGTGGATTATTCGTAATAGTTAAATCGTTGCAATAATCATACAATTTGTAGCCCGAATAAATGATGCCAATCAATTCTAATAGTAATCCACCTTCAACAGAATTCATTTCTTCCATAGTTAATTCAGCAAATCCGCTCATCTTTCTCAACCTCCTCTTTATAGTTTTTTGAATAATCTTGCAGTTACAACGATTCTCCATTTATTGCGTTCCTTCTTTTCCAAAATATTCAATTGCCGCATTTAATACGGGATCATATTCGAGCATATTGATATACTCTTCACTAGTACCCTCTTTCCTAAAGATTGACCTCTTATCATATTCTTCTTGATTCCATGATACATATATATCCGGAATTACTCCGGGATAATATAATGCTTCTCCCTCCTCATCGCACGGTACGGAAGGATAATAAGTAAAGAGGATTCCAGAATTATTCAACATTTCGCATGTCATTGTTCCGGACTTTCCTTCTCCACCTGTAATATCTCCTATAACAACACCGAGAGCATTTTCCTTAATGATTCCCACAAAAAAATCAGCAGCGGAACCAGTTTTTTGATTTGTCAATAATACAAGTTTCTTGGGGGCCGATGCTTTTCCTATTCCTTCTGTTTCACGGGAAAAATAAATGAATTGATCATCGTTATCCACCCTCTTAATATTATTAATTTTCATTGTTATAAAACTATCTTTCCCCATATTAATGGAGCTTTTCCATCTTTCTACAAATGTTCTATTATCTGAAAACATAAAAGGATAAATATATTTTACTCCATAATAAGGGAAACCTCCGTGATTGTTTCTTAAATCAATAATCACATCTTCATATTCAATCTGAGAAAGCATTTCACTCAGTTCCTTCCCCTTCGCTTCAAAAGTGGGAACCCTTATATACGTAATATTATTATTATCATCGTCAAATCTATATATCGCTTTTTCATTTTGCGGAAAAAAAGATAGTTTATCGCTATAAAGATATCCATACATTCCGGCAAGCTCGCCCTCATATGAATAATAAAGGATCTCTTCGTATATCTTGCCTGTTTGATCCAGCCATTTTAAATCCATCTTTTTTCCGGATTTCTTATTTAAAAACACAGATTCTCTGTAACACTTTTTATCTATATAATCATAATATAGTTCATACAAGAAAGGTTCGGTTCTAAAAAACTCTTCCGGTATTTGCCCATTTATTTCAATTAATTCCCGACTTGAATAGTTCTCATTTTTCTCATCCAGAAACTCATTACATACATAATACCGCCCATCTATCTGACGCAATAAAATCAAATCTTTCGCTTCAAACTCCATTATTGCTTTTTTTATCTCGTTTTCCCAAGCGTTTTGCCTTTTAATTGTTGCTCGGCGCTCTAGTAAATCATCATTATTACATTGAAAAGTCTTTAAATAATCCTCTTTTGGTAAAATGATTCTTGTATGAAAACTGCATATTTCACAAGAAATACTCTCCATTACAGCATAGAATTCAATATCCGAATCTGTTTCGAGAATACGTTCCTTATATAAATCTTTCCGAGATTTAAAATCTATACCGTATAATTCACTTGTCTCATCCAAAAAAGGGATCTCTCTGCAGATTAGCTCATAATACTGTTCAAAGTCCTCTAATTTCTGTTCCATTGTCAGATTAATAGAACTATCATATGTCTCGCATGATCCATAGCTATCTTTTCCTATGCTATTAAGATCTATACATCCGGAAAGCAACAATGAAATATTTAAACAAATCAGCCCCAAGAATAATACTCTTTTTTTCACGCTCTAACTATATTTTCTCCTTTGCTAAAAATCTCGGTTATGGCTAATAACCGAGATTTTTTTTACCTATTAATTGTTTCGTAATAAGTATCCCAATATATCTGGCTATAATGATCGTACAATTTATAGCCTGCATAAACGATACCGGCCAGTTCTAATAGCAGTCCACCTTCAACAGAATTCATTTCTTCCATACTTAATTCAGTTAAACCGTTCATCTCTTTCAACCTCCTTGCGATTTTAAATATTCTTCGGCATCTTTTTTGGCTTTTTCCTGAACATAATATGTTATTGAATCATCAATTACCTTTGATACTTCAAGTAGCCATAACAAACCGTTAACGACTTGAAAAAAACCACCATTTACTGCCATGCTTTCTTCTGCTGTTATTTCTCTGAAGCCATTTTTATTATTTTTCATGATGAATGCCTCCTTTCTGTATTTACTGTAGATGACACTAAACTGTTTTACAATACTTCTCCTCCTTAACGGTCATTTTTCCCTTTTATCGGTCTTTAAATAATAACAATTAGCATTTCACTTTCTATTATTGAGATATGAAAAGTTATTGCGTGGTTTTGTAAAATGCTTTTTTGTCTTCTATATATTTGCATTAACTGTTAGCGTTTTATATTTGATAGAATATTCATATTCTTAATTATTCAATCTACGATAGTATAATAACGATAATTGTTTTTTAACAACGATATTATTAGCCTCAGCGTTTTAAGCCAACTAATATAGTACTGTAAAAAGAAAACCTGACACCTTTTTCGGTATCAGGTCAGCTCCTCACATTTAATTACCCGCTAAATGTAGTATTCTGTTACAACCGTTTCATTTATCGAACCAACAAAAGGGCCTTTTTCATCGCATATTACCCTTTTTCAATTTGTCTGAAATAACAAAATTCCATATACTGATTCCAAAGCATGCAAGCAATCCTGCATAGATAACCAAATGACACCAAAGCGGTATATCAAGGCGCAACCATACCCATGTGGCAGTTCCAAGAGTAAAGATACAAAAGAATATTCTGCTTCTGTCTCTGTGTTTTTTGATTCTTTCTTCTAACGTTTTTTCCATGCATTCTCCTCCGCTTCATTTTATATCTCAAATTTATTGTTCAGAACGACGTACAACCTCAACTAGTTTCTAACAAAGCTCATGACTGACCCCAGTGAGTTTATTAGTATATGAAAAGCGATACACACTATAACGTTTCTTCTTTTTTCATACAAATAGCACAGGACAAATCCCATAGATAAATATGAAACAGACGCAATTAGTGCCTGCAAAAATTCTCCCGACAATAATTCGTTTATGACATGCGATCCTGCGAATAAAAGAATGGATACTGCAAATGCAGGAAACTTGCCGATTTTTCTGAAAGAATGGTATATTACACTCCTGAATATCAACTCCTCTTCTATCGGCCCCAATATTGAGAATAACAAAATCCCCAATAATCTGTATGTCATAAACATTTTATCGATAGTGGTTTGATTAACTGTAATGATAGATAATTCCGGAATATGCTTTTTCAATACTACCATCACTATCGCAATAACGATCCTTATTACAAAATCAATAATCAGACCTTTTCCGATCCACTTCAAAATGCTTTTCAAATGATCATTTTTGATATCGTTAACGGTCTCAACAATATACTTACGGAGAACAACAAACAAAAACAGTAATGATATAAATACTTCAACAAGATTTATAATGTATACGGATAAAGCTGTTGTTTTAAATCCCGGAATCTTCGGAATAATGCGTCCAAGTGTCCAGAATGTCAGATAATAACACAGTATGATATAAATCCAGCACTTGGTAAGTGCCTTTTGCTCTATCTCTATGAAATTTAACTGTTTATTTCCATTCTTTTTTTCAAGCATTCTTTCTCTGTTCAATTCATAAGCCACTATGTCTGATACAAATAATTGAACTGTGATTCTATTATATGATATGATTTAGTTTTTGTAAATATTTTCTTTCTAACTGCTTTTCTAATATTTCTCATTTGAGTTTCCTTATGGCAAAAAGAAAAAAGAGCAGAGATTTCTCTCTGCTCTCGAATTGTTTCTTTCTAAAATACTGCTTTTATGGTCATGGACTTGCCGCTGGGGCAGGTTGCGGTTATGGTGCCGCCGTGAGTTTCGGTGACGGCTTTTGCGATTGCAAGACCTACACCTGTGCCGCCGGTCTTGGTGCTTCTTGACGAATCGGGGCGGTAGAAGCGGTCAAACAATCGGTTCGTATCCGGGATTTCATCAAGCTGGCACGTATTGAAGACTTCTATGTTTATCCTGTTTTTCTTTCTGAAGATACTGAATCGGATATCGCCTTTGTCGTCGGAATATCTGATGGCGTTATCAAGTAAAACGGAAAGCATCTGTTGGACCGAAGCCTTGTCACCGATCATAAAGACGTCGTCTTCTATATCTATCGAAAGATTTTTCTCGCTTGCTTTAGCTTCGGACTTATATATCTCAACAGTCTCCCATGCCGCGTTACTGAGTGAAAAGCGTTCTTTATTCGGGATGGGTTTGACTTCATCGAGCCTTGATAAAGTCACAAGTTCGTTAACGAGTTTTGAAAGTCGGCTTATCTGAGTTTTGATGTTGCCGGTCCACTCATCTTCTCCATGTTCAGCCTCAAGAACCTCAACGCTTGTGGACATTGAAGTGAGGGGCGTTTTCAGTTCGTGACTCGCATCGGTGATGAACTGCTTTTGCTGCTCTATGTTCCTTGCGATGGGTCTTATGGCTTTCCCGGAAGTAAGGGATACCAAAATGAATACAATGCAAAGGCTGATCAAAGATATGACGACGGTCAGCGCAAGGAGCGAGGTTATGTACTGTCTGTCTCTTGAAACGTTAAGGAATACGATGACCGTACTTTCTCCTATCTTATCGATGCCGTAGCGGTATTCGCCGATGTAACCTTTGTCTTTTCCTTTCTTTATCGCCTTGTTTGCATAAACGATCGCCTCATCGGAATCGACCGATGCGATATAATCTATGGAGACCGAAGTGTCTTTTCCGTTCTCATCCATTCTTACGACAAAGAATCTTGTCATGTAGTTCATCTCAAGATTGGGCTGTCCCATAAAAGGGGGCATCATGGGAGGATTATCTTCGCCGGGTTTTGGAGGGATGCGCTTCTCGTTTTCAAATATGGACCTTACCGTCTCGTCGCTTCTTTTCGTGATGACAGCATAGTTGACTATATTTACAAGTATCGCGATAAGCATGATGACCGCAAAAAAGGCTGCCATTGCGGCAAGTATCATGCGGCGTTTCATTTTCTTTATCATTTTGATACCTCCAGAGAATAACCCGCACCGCGTATCGTCTTTATTTCTGCTTTGGAATCTATGCTTTTAAGCTTTTTACGGACAAAGCCTATATGAGTCCAGACAACATCGATATCCGAATTGCTCTCAAGTCCCCATATTTTATCCATAAGATGTTCGGTAGAAAAAACAAATCCCGGATGAGTGACAAACAACTCCATGAGCTGGAACTCTTTGTTTGTAAGACTGACACTTTTATCTCCCGCCCTCATTTCGTAGCGGTTTGAATCGAGAGTCAGATCTCCGGCTGTTTTTAAAGAATCTGTATAGTTTTCGCTTCTTCGCCCAAGAGCTTTTACTCTGGCGATAAGCTCGCTTGTTGCGAATGGTTTGGAAAGGTAATCGTCTGCGCCGGCATCAAGACCTGCCACTCGGTCTTCGATCTCGGATTTGGCGGTGAGCATTAAGACAGGTGTCTTGAAGCCTTCTTTTCTCATGCGTTCAAGAACTTCAAGGCCACTTAATCCGGGCATCATTATATCGAGAACCACCACTTCGTAGGCGCCCTCTTTGACATAATCCCAGGCATCGGTACCGGTATGTACGATGTCTACGGAAAACTTAGATTTTTCGAGTAACAGTTTTAATGCTTTTGCCGTTGCTACTTCATCTTCTGCAATAAGAATACGCATAGTTACCTCTAAGGCTTTTGTGCCCTCATGAATATAACGCGTTCACCCGACTCGGTGAATTCCTCTTGCCCATTAACCACCTTAAATCCGCACTTCTCATATATGTGGACGGCTGCTTTGTTGTCTTCAAGCACTCTTAGACCCACCGTTTCCATACCCATGTCGTTAAAAGCTATGTCCATGGAAAGCTTCTGTCCTTCATATCCGTAGCCTTTACCGCTCATGCCGGGTTCTCCGATAAAGATACCGAATTCACATGTATGAGCTTCATTATCTATATCTCTGAAGTAAATGCTTCCGATACTTTTATTGTTTTCACAAAGGCATACGATAAACTGCCTTACAAGACCGGTCTTAACCTTTGTCTCGATCCAGTTAAGATGGTCTTCTTTGGTAACGGGCTTTCTGTATATGAAGTTCTTAACTACGAAATCCGCGTTTCTCCACCTTACGATATCGTCGGTGTCCTCTGCGGTCATTTCGCGAAGATAAACCTTTTTGCCTTTTCTTAGTATCATAGCGTTCTCTTTTCTTTCTGCGGGACCAAGCTCTGCAAGTAATACCGCCAAGAACATGATACCGCATCCGATCAATTCGCGAAAGGACAGTATCTCTCGCAAAATGATAGCGCCAAAGGTAACGGAAAATACCGATTCAAGACTCATGAGTATCGATGCCACCGCCGGCTTAACTTTCTTTTGGGCAACCATCTGGAGCGTATATGCAACGCCGCAGGAAAATACTCCGGCATAGCCTATGGGGATCCATGCCGAGAGAATATCGCTCATAGCGGGATGCTCCCATATCATAAGACCCGTACCCAAAAGTGCACTGGTCAGAAACTCGATGAACGCAAGCTTTATACAGTCAACCTCGCCGGCGAAACGGTCGATTGCAAGTATCTGAAATGAAAACAGTACAGCGCATGCGAAAAGATAGATGTCGCCGGTTGAGAGTGTAAGTTCTGAGCTGTCCTTTATACACAGGAAATAAAGACCCACCAAAGCGAGGGTCACCGAAAGCCATATGAGTTTACCGGGTTTCTTCTTAAGAGCCAGAGAAAAGACCGGCACAAGTACTACGTAAAAAGCGGTTATGAAACCGGCTTTTCCCGCCGTTGTTGTTACGATACCAAGCTGCTGGACGCTGCTTGCGAGAAAAAGAAAGATACCGCATACCACACCGCCTATCCAGAGACGTTTGTCGGTAAAGCTCGTTTCTTTTTCTTTGGACTTAAAGTCCTTAATAACAATAACAGGGAGTAATGCAATTACTCCCAGATAGTATCGTGCCGTATTGAAGGTGAACGGACCGACATAGTCCATTCCCGCGCTTTGTGCCACAAATGCCGCTCCCCATATGATAGCTGTTATAAGGAGCAGCAGGCTGTATTTATATTTCATAATCTTCCATTTCCGCGTCGCTTACGGGAGCGTAACCGTCTTCGATTATCGCTACCATATGCTTAAGTATATCGGGATCGAACTGAGTTCCGGCATTACGCTTTAATTCATCGAGAATAAAGTCGTAAGAAAGTGAGTTACGGTAACATCTCTTACTGGACATAGCGTCGTAAGAATCGGCTACGCAGATGATACGTCCTTCAAGGGGTATCTCATCGCCTTTAAGATGCTCGTTGTAACCTTTGCCGTCGTAACGTTCGTGATGGTACTTGATACCGTTTACTACGCCGGGTATCGAAGAGAAGTCTTTCATGATCGAAGCACCCATGGCGGGATGACGCTTGATGATCTCAAACTCTTCGTCACTGAGACGACCGGGCTTTGTAAGGATGCTGGCGGGAATGCCGACCTTACCTATGTCATGAAGAAGGCCGATGTAATATATCCTCTCCTGATCGTGCTCATCCATTCCCATTCTTTCCGCGATCATCTTCGAGTAGATTGCTACACGAACGGAATGACCTTTCGTATATTCGTCCTTCGTATCGATGATGTTTGCTATCGTACGAAGCGATTCGCTAACGAGATTTTTGTATGCGGCGTGTGTCTTTGTATAGTTTTCCATCTTAATGCGGACATATTCCGAAAAGATGAATACCACGAATGCGGCAGACAAAAGAACAAGGAATATCCAGAAAGCGGGATAGCTCTTTAAAGCTCGGCTCTCATAGTAGTCCAGCGTTATT
>JAEEGK010018978.1_pt1 | contig 14807 bp, 12 predicted proteins | sample 8958771 | NCBI WGS metagenome assembly JAEEGK01 (sample SAMN16246547, study PRJNA631951) | gut metagenome | biome: gut microbiome; feature: rumen; material: SC-attached | host: Bos | place: Iran: Karaj | collected 2018-10 | reverse complement strand
TTGACCAAAGCGGCAATGGCACAGACGGCAAGGTGATCGACCACTTCTTCGTGCGTGACGCCGACGTACTGCGGTTCCGCACCCTCGACGGCGACTACGGCGTGCCCTACATCTCCGACCACTATCCCATCGAGATTCTTTTGAAACTATAATATATGAAACGTATTGCAACCCTCCTTGCCGCCGTCTTGCTGTTGTGCGGCGTCGTCCGTGGGCAGGACAGCCAGCGCCAGCGGCTTGAGAAACATCTTTACACCCTCGCTTCCGACAGCCTCCGCGGACGCGAAGCCGGAACCCCTGACGGACAGAAGGCGGCCGACTATATTCTCCGTCAATGGCGTCAGATGGGCCTCACACCCTTCTGGGGCGACAGCTATCAGGTCTTTTTACGGCAAGACAATCCCATTCTCGGCCAAGGCCGTTTCTGCAACCTTGTCGCCGTCATCGAAGGCAACGACCCCGAGCTGAAGGACGAGTACATCGTCCTCGGCGCCCACTACGACCATATCGGTATGAAGGGTGACCGCGTGTGCAACGGCGCCGACGACAACGCCTCGGGCTCCTCCTGTCTCCTCGAAATCACCCGCCAGCTGGTTGCCCGTCGGGGCGACCTGAAACGCAGCGTCATCATCTGTGCCTTCGACGCCGAGGAGAAAGGCCTCTTCGGCTCGAAAGCCATCGTGAGGCAACTCAAGGACAAAGGCATGATTGACCAAGTCAAGCTGATGCTGAGCATCGATATGGTGGGTTGGTACCAAGCCAACGGCGAACTCGTCCTCGACGGCAGCGGCACGGTTGCCAAAGCCAAAGGCTGGCTCGCCCCCGACCAACTCGGCAGCAATCTCAAGGTGCGCTTCAAATCCTTCGAGAACTCCCTCCTCACCGCCACCGACACCGAACCCTTCGCCGAGGAAGGCATCCCCACGCTGGCCGTCACCACCGGCCTCAAGTCGCCCTACCACAAGCCCGAGGACGATGCCGACCTCATTGACTACGATGGCCTCGATCGCATCACCGACTACCTCACCGCCCTCACCGTCGCCGCCTCACGGCACGATGGAAAACTGGCTTCGGGACGCCTGGCTGCCAAACACAAAGCCAACTCCTTCGAGGCAGGCCTCGCCGTGGGTTACAATACAAGCAATCTTGACTTCCCCGATGCTGTCATCGTCGGCAAAAGCCATTACGGCTTCCAAGGCGGCCTGATGCTGCACTACAATCTCGGAAAGTTCTTCGCGCTCCACGCCGACGTGCTCTACAACTACTCCAACTGCCCCCTGCCGGCGCCCGATGACGCCTATGGAAAGGGATTCGGTATGGAGCAGCATTCGGTCTTCGTGCCGGTGACCCTGCAACTGGGTTTCCGCGAGATGGGGGCGGGCGTCTTTATCGGCTTCGGCGGCGACTACGGCCCTGTGCTCGATGGCCGCTTCTATGGCGACCTCACGGCTGCCTCGCCCCACTACCAAGCCAACCCCGACCAAGGAGGCCTGATATTTGACTTCGGTATGCGTCTCGGCGGACATTGGCGGCTGGCCGGCACCTGGTACTACCACAAAAACAACCTCTTCTCCACCGCCCCCGACCTCCCCAGGGCGCGGATGGACAGCTACGCCGTCACACTGGGTTATTACTTCTAAGAAATAAAAGAGAGGGGCTCCGTCTGGAACCCCTCTCTTTTTTCAATCCTCAAACTTGATGTCCTTGACATTAAGTTGTATCTCGGTGCGCCCTTTCCAGTAGTTCTCCTCCAACTGATAGCAGAGGTCGAACCGGTCGCCGTGGCGCATACGTCCGAAGGCATGTCCCAGCTGGAACGCAATGGCGGGGTAGGGGGCCGACCGTTCGGTGAGCGGGATGGCGTTGAACTTGATGTGGTTGGTGCCCACGATGCGGGCGCCGCCCGTATCCACTAGCTCGCGGCTGACGAAGACCGGCACGTTGTTGTCCGGCCCGAAGGGGGCGAACTGCTTGAGAATGCGCAGGAACTTGGGCGTAATCTGCGAGAAGCCTATCTCGGCGTCGATCTCTATCTCGGGCGCCACCTCTTCGGTGCCGAGGCTTTCCCGCACCAGCTGCTCGAAGCGCTCCAGGAAGGCCTTCATGTTCTCTTGCCGCAGCGACACGCCGGCGGCGCTCTTGTGTCCGCCGAAGTGCTCCAGCAGGTCGGCGCATTTCTCCAGCGCCTGGTGCATGTCGAATTCCTTGAGCGACCGCGCCGAACCGGTAATCAGGTCGTCGCTGCCCCGTGTGAACACGATGGTGGGCTTGTTGTAGGCCTCCACGATGCGGCTGGCCACGATGCCTACCACGCCGCGGTGCCAACTCGGGTCATAGAGCACCAGCGACTGCCGTCCGGCGTAGAACGGGTCGGTGTCGATGCGCCGCTTGGCCTCCTCGGTGGCGGCGGTGTCGAGGTCTTTGCGCTCCATGTTGTAGTTGTTGATGTCGTCGGCCAGCTGGTGTGCGATGGCGGGGTCTTCGGTGAGCATGAGCCGCACCGAGTCGAAGGCCGACCGGATGCGTCCGGCGGCGTTGATGCGAGGACCGACGAGGAAGACCAGGTCGCTGATGGTTAGCTCTTTCTCGAAGTATCCGTTCTTCATCGGCGGTGTCGACGTCTCGCCCGTGGTGTCCGCCTGCTCGGGTTGGTCGGCTTTCCGGCGATCCACATGGCCGTATTTCAGTATGGCCTCGATGCCGGGACGCGGCTTGGTGTTGAGCACCCGCAAGCCGAAGAAGGCCAGCACGCGGTTCTCGCCCATGATGGGCACGATGTCGCTGGCGATGCTCACGGCCACCAGGTCAAGGTATTTCAGCAGCTTCAGCTTCAGCTCTTCTTGCCGCTGCCGGCGGCTCTCGTCGAGTTGCTCCGGCAGGTCGCACAGCCGCACGCCCATCCGCTGCTCCAGATGTGCTTCCACAATCTTGAAGCCTATGCCGCAGCCGCTCAGCTCCTTGTAGGGATAGGGGCAGTCTTTCTGTTTGGGATCAAGCACGGCCACCGCGCGCGGCACCACCTCGTCGGGCAGATGGTGGTCGCCGATGATGAAGTCGATGCCGTACTTCGCCGCATAATCCACCTCTTCCATAGCCTTGATGCCACAGTCGAGGGCGATGACCAGCTTCACACCTGTCTCGCGGGCATAGTCGATGCCCTGATACGAAATGCCGTAGCCTTCGCGTTCGCGGTCAGGGATGTAGAAGTCAATGTTGCGGTCCAACTCCTTCAGGTAGGAGTACACCAGCGCTACGGCCGACGTGCCGTCGACATCGTAGTCGCCATAGACCATGATACGTTCCTGTAACTCAATAGCTTTGTTGATGCGTTTTATCGCCTCTTTCATGCCTTTCATCAGGAAGGGGTCGTTGATCTGGTCAAGCCCGGGCCTGAAAAATCGGCGTGCCTCCTCAAATGTAGTTACCCCGCGCTCAACGAGCAGCGTGGCGATGATTCGGTCAACACCCAGCGAAGCAGCAAGTTTTTCAACAGTCTCTAAATCATAGTCTTCTCTGATTATCCAATGCTTTTCTTTCATATTTTTCTGGCTGTAAAATTACTAAAAATTCTGCAACCGTGGAGAAAAAATTTTCAACCCCACCTTTGGTGGGGAGTCACGATGGCTGACAGCCAGAGTGTTGAGTATGTAAAAAAAATTACCCTCGCCCTCTCGTCACCTGACCCCAAAATGTTGGGTCGCGGTCAGCGGACGATACGACGCCGATAGACGCGTGCAGCGAGTAGCGAGGCGGCTGTGGCAGAGATGATTATGATGATGACGGCCACCAGCACCTGCCAGACGGGAAGGCCGAACGGCAGCCGCAGCATCGTCGCGGCGGGCGCGGTGAAGGGTATCAGGGTGAGCCATGCGGCCAGCGCCCCCGAAGGAGCCCGCAGCAGCAGGGGAGCCAGCATGACGGTGGCTGCCAGCGGCGACACCACCACGAGTGTCCACCCCACGCTGTCGGCGTCGCTGTCGAGACGTGCCGCCACAGCGGCGAGCAGTGCCCCGTAGAGCATATATCCCAGCAGGAAGCTGAGCAGGAAAGCCAGCGCCACCAGCGGCAGGTGTATGGCCGCAAGGCCTTGCATGACAGGGTTGACGGGATTGGCGCCCGCCTCATACTGCGCGGTGGCGGCGGCCCCTTTGGTGGCCACACTCAGCTGGCTGGCGGAGGCGGCGTCGAAGAGGTCGCTGTTGCAACTCTGTATCGCCCAGATGGCGCAGCCGGTGAGGGCTATCCAAAGTCCCAGCTGCAGCGTGGCGGTGAGGGCGATGCCCGCCACCTTGCCGCCCAGCAGCTGGACGGGTTTCACCGACGAGGCAATCACCTCGGCCACGCGGTTCTGCCGCTCTTCCTGCACGGCGCGCATCACCTGTATGCCGAAGAGCGTCAGCGCGATGAGCATCAGCGCGGCCAGCGCAATGGCCACGACGTTCTTGACCACAACGAAGCTCTCGCGTCCGCTGACGGCATCCTGCGTGTGCAGCCGTATGTGGGTGGCTTCAACCGAATGGTAGACAGAGGGCTCGAGGTGGTAGACATCCTCGAGTATGGCGTTGCGCAGAAGGGTCTGCAGCTGGGCGTCGACGGCGCTCTGCACTGCCAGCGGAGGTTCGTCGGCTTGATAGAGGAGGAAGGCGTCGCGCGGTATGGTGGTTTGTCTCAGGGGGATATAGAGGATGGCTGTGGTCTTGTCGGCCTGCTGTTGGGCTTCCTCGAGGGTGGGGAAGGAGCGAAACGCCACCTCGTCGGTGGAGCGCAGATGCCCTTGGAAGAGCCCTGTCTGGTCGACCACCAGCACGGTGGCGGGGCCGACGGAGCGGCCGGCGGTGAGGACGGGCAGCGCGTAGAGGCAGGCGAGGATGGCCGGCACCAGGAGCGTGAGCACCCAGAAGGCAGGCTTGCGCAGCCGTATGCGGCATTCGCGGACGATGACGAGGAAGAGCTTTCTCATAGCTGTAAGGTTTTGTTACAGAGCGCCTCGGCGGCGGCGGTGTTGTGGGTCGAGAGCAGCACGGCGGTGCCGTCGGCAGCCAGACGGGCAATCTCGCGGCGCAGCATCTCGGCGTTGTCGGCATCGAATCCCGAGAAGGGCTCGTCGAGGATGAGCAGCTGCGGACGATGCGCTACGGCGACCACGAATTGCAGCCGCTGCTGCATCCCTTTGCTCAGCTCCGAAGCGTGCTTGTCGGCCCATGAGGTCATGCCCAGCCGCTGGAACCAGTCGTCGATGCTGGCTTCGGCGTCGTGGCGTGTGATTCCCTTCAGCTGTGCGAGGTAGAGCGCCTGCTCCTTGACCCGCATGTGGCGGTAGAGGCCGCGCTCTTCGGGCAGGTAGCCGATGTGTGCCAGGTCGGCGTCGCCGAGCGTGTGCCCGTCGAAGAGCACACGACCGCTGTCGGGCGCCAGCAGGCGGCAGACGATGCGCAGCAAGGTGGTCTTTCCGGCGCCGTTGTTGCCGAGGATGCCGGCCACCTCGCCGGCGGCAAGGCTGAAATTGATGTCGTCGAGCACGCGCTGGCTTCCGAACGATTTGCTGATATGTTCTATCTGTAGCACTATGAGGGAATTAAGGGTTCTTGGTTTTACGTCTCCCGAGGGCGAGCAACGCCGTCTCGGCGGCCAGCGCAGCCAGCGCCAGGACGACGAAGAGACGCCACAGCTGACGGCCGGAATCGCCGCTCGTGAGCTGTCCTCCGAGGGGCTTGTCGGGATGGAGCGCCACGCGGTAGCCTTGGCGGTCGCCGATGGTGCGGGACACTTCGGAGGCCGTGTGGAAGTCGAGTTGCGACTCGCGGCGCGGGTGGTTGAAAGCCAGATGCTCGTCGGCCAGACGGTAGATGCCGGCGGCGGTGAGTTCGCCGTGCAGCATCAGCAGCTGGCGGTTGCCGGAGCGCCGCAGGTCGGGGATGAGGCGCAGGTCGTCAGGGCCGCTGAGTTCGGGCGGCTGGCGGTCGGCGGCATAGGTGCCCTGCAGCACGATGGCTTTCTCGGCACCCAGGGTGTGGCTCGCGGGCGGCAGCGGACGGCTGTAGAGGGCCATATTGTACACCGTGGGGACGAACAGCGCCTGGGTGACAAAGTCGGTCCATTGTGCGTCGAGGGGGCAGGTGAAGAGGTAGATATGTCCGGCGCCGACGGGCGTGTGCGTCAGCAGGCTTCCGCCGTCGGCCAGGTCGATGACCGACTGGCGCGCCGCAGCGCCGGCAAGGGCGTAGTGGCCCTGCACGGAGGGCATCTCCATCTCGTCGTTGCGGCCGTTGAAGACACCGCGGTAGAGGCGGTGGTCGAGGTCCATGCTGCTGGCTTTGGTGGGATGCTGCAGCCAGTGGCCGAGTTGCGGGGCGCCGAGGAGGGCGAGGGCGTCGTTGAGGGTGGCGGGAACGCCTTTAGTGCCGTCGGGGGCGATAACAAGAAGGCTTCCGCCGTCGCTCACCCAGGTAGCCAGCTGCTGCGCGTCGCCGCTGGTCAATCCGGTGGTGCCGTTCAGCACGATGAAGTCGTAGTCGGGCGAGAACTGGAAGCGACCCGCCGGCTGCCAGGTATGGCTCATGTCGCTCTCGGTGCCGAGCAGCCGATGCAGATGGCTGTTGGGCTTGTCGGCGCCTGCCTCAAGGATGCGCAGGTGGTCGCCGGTGCAGAGCGAGAAGTAGTATCGGTCGTCGAAGGTGACGGGGTAGTCGCTGATTTCCACCAGGCCGTCGCTCCATCCGCCGCTGTCGATGGTGAAGCGCAGCGTGGCTTTGCCGGTGGCGCCGGCGGCGAGGTCGACGGTGGCGATGGCGCGCTCGCGCCCGTTGACGAGCAACCTGACGGGCACCTTCTCGGCTGCGTGGTTCCCGTGGTTGCGCAGGGTGGCTTCCACCTCTACGGCGCCGCCGGCGAAATAAGCCGGTGCGTCGAGGCGCAGGGTGTCGATATAGACGTTGTCGGCTTCGATGCCGCCGAGCGGCACGAGGGTGGTCAGCGTGAGGCTGTCCTCCGGCAGCGCGTCGAGGTCGCAGCCGCTTCGTTGGAAGTCGCTGAGGATATAGGCGTGCCGCGTGGCGGCGTTGCTCTGCCGCAGGAAGTCCTGCTGGCGCTTCGCCACGGCGCTGAGCAGCGGCGAGGCAGGCGAGAGCTGCACCTGGTCGACGGCTTCAAGCAGCTCGTCGCGGTTGAGCCACCGCATCTGGGCGCCGTCCATATCGGCGGTGAGCAGCTGGTAGCGGCTGCCGATGCCGTAGATGTCGGCGATCTCCCGCGCCTTGCGGCAGGCGTCATCCAGTTGGCTGCCGTCCGACGAGGCGCTGCCCATACTGAAGGTGTTGTCGATATAGATGCTCACGGCGTTGTCCGAGGTCTTGAGGGCCCCTTGCGTGTCGCGGCGGCCGACGACGGGTTGGGCAAATGCCAGCACCAGACAGACGATGGCCAGCACCCGCAGGGCCAGCACCAGCCACTGCCGCAGCCGGTTCTGCCGGTGGCTCTCGGTGTGCAGCTGCGCCAGGCGGTCGACATTGCTGAAGTAAATCTTGCGGTATCGCCGGAAGTTGAACAGGTGTACGGCGACGGGAATCAGCACCGCCAGCAGGCCCCAGAGGAAGACAGGTGCGCTAAACAGCATCGCGCCCTCCCTCCTTTGACAGTTTCTGGTAGTGGAGGCATACCTCCGTCAAGCCGCATTTGTCGCATTTGGGCTTGCGCGCCGTGCACACATAGCGGCCGTGCAGTATCAGCCAGTGGTGCGCCTTGGCCAGCAACGCCTCGGGGATATGCTTCACCAACTCGCGCTCCGTCTGCAGGGGCGTCTTCGAATAACCGTCTTCAATGCGGTTGCTCCCTTTCGGTCGCGACCAGGTGAGCCCGATGCGGTTGGCCACGCGGAAGACGTGCGTGTCGACAGGCATGGCGGGCAGGTCGAAGACCACCGCCGCCACCACGTTGGCGGTCTTGCGCCCCACACCCGGGAGACGCTGCAGCTGCTCGATGTCGTCGGGCACCTGGCCGCCATATTCCTCCACCAGCATCCTCGCCAATCCCGCGAGGTGGTGGCTCTTGTTTCTCGGATAGGATACCGACTTCACATATTCGAAGATGTCGTCCTCGCTTGCCCCGGCCATCGCTTCGGCGGTGGGATAGGCCTCGAAGAGGGCAGGGGTGACCATATTGACCCGCTTGTCGGTGCATTGCGCCGAGAGCACCACCGCCACCAGCAGCTGGAAGGGAGACTCGAAGTGCAACTCGGTCTCTGCAACGGGCATAGCCTCCTCGAAGTAGGCTATCGTCCTGCGGTAGCGTTCCTCTTTCTTCATGGCACAAGTTCCATGCTGGTGAATACGGGATAGTGATCCGACACCGTGCTGCGGATGCGTTTGTAGCTCAGCGTCCGCAAGCCTTCGTTGTGGAACACCATGTCGATGCGGAATTTCGGCGGGTTGCCGTTGTAGGTATAGCAATAACCGAGGCCTTTCTCGCGGTAGGTGTCGCTCATATGGCGCGAAATCTGGCGGTAGAGCCACGAAGTGGGTATGTCGTTCAGGTCGCCCGCCAGCACCAGCGGCACCGAACTCTCGGTCACCACGGGGCTCAGCTTCTGCTCCCACTCCTCCTCATGGCACCGGATGGTCTCCTTCACCTTCCCCATCGTCCGTTTCGAGGGGCGGCTCACCTCGCCGTGACGTATTTTCTCAAACTCCTCTTTGTCGTCGCGGTCAAACTGGTAGCTGTCCATGTGTATGCAGAACACCCTGAAGCGACAGCTGTCGTGCATCAGCTCCACCAGCAGCCGCTGGCCGTCAATCTGCGACACATAGGTGATGGGGAATCGCGAGAACACCACCGTTCCCAAGGGGGTTGTCCCCGACATACGGGTGCCGTGATAGTGGTTGTAGCCCTTCATTACAAGGCTGTCGGTAGTCCTTCTGGCTCCCGAATATTGAAACTCCTGCATGCACAGCACATCGGGTTGGTATTCGTCCACCAGCGCCAGGAACTCGCGCGCGACGCTGTCCTCCGGCGCCGCTTTTTCCCCGGGGCCCATGAACATATGCACGTTGTAGGTCATCAGGGTGACCATCTGCGGATGCTCGGCGCGGTCGGGCACCTTGGTGGTGCCGCCCACCTGGAAGAACAAGCCCACGAACGTCCACCGCAGGGCGATGACCGCCGTGCTGATCAGGAACTCCCAGCGCTTCATCAAGGCCCACACCACCACCATCGCCACATTGACCCCTAGCATCGGCAGAAATCCGAACGCCAGCAGCGACGGCACGATGCTCTGCGACGGGCGTATCTCGCCCGCCAACGTCGTCAGCACCAACCCAAGTGCCACAAGCACATTGAGTATCACCAATATAGTCCGGAATACCTTCATCCTGATTGTTGTGCAAAGATAATGTTTTTTTTACAATTGGCCAAAATTATGTATTTTTGCATCCTGAATCATGAAAAACTTCGCCCTCATAGGTCGCCGACTCTCCCACTCGTTCTCGCAGCGCTGGTTCGAGGCGCTCTTTGCGCGTCTCGGCCTCGAGGGCTACAGCTACCGCCTGGCCGCGATGCCGTCGCTCGACGGCCTCCGCCGGTGGGCCTCCGACAACGACATCCGTGGCTTCAACATCACCGTGCCCTACAAGCTGGAGGTCATCCCCCACCTCGACCGCCTCGACGACGAGGCCGCCGCCGTCGGCGCCGTCAACTGCGTCACCCTCGAGCAGGGCCGCCTCGTGGGGCACAACACCGACAGCCGGGCCTTCCGCGAGACCTTCCTCGCGGCCCTTCCGCCCTCCGTCGACCCCGGCAAAACCTCCGCGCTCGTCCTCGGCACCGGCGGTGCCGCCCGCGCCGTGGCGCACGCCTTTGGCGTGATGGGCATGGGTTTCCGCCTGGTGAGCCGCACCCCCGAGCGCCACGCCGATGCCGTCGGCTATGCCGAAGCAGCCTCGCTGCTCACCTCCCGCACGGCCACCGTCCTCGTCAACGCCACCCCCGTGGGCATGTTCCCCGATGTTGAAAGCTCTCCCTGGCCGCAACCTGATGTGCTCGCCTCCGCCGACTTCGTCTACGACCTCGTCTACAACCCCTCGCCCACACTCCTCATGCGGCAGGCCTCCGCCGCAGCCGTCCCCTCTGTCGACGGCCTCGCCATGCTCCACCGCCAGGCGGAGCTCAGCTGGCTCCATTTCCAACAAGCCGATTAAATCCATTGCTCTATGAAGAAAGTCCTCGCCGCCCTCCTCCTGCTGTCCCTCGCCGTCCCGCTGGCCGCGCAGAGCAAGCGCGTCCTGTTCGTCGGCAACAGCTACACCGCCGTCAACGACCTCCCCGGCACCTTCCGCGCCATCGCCGCCGACATGGGCGACGAGGCCGAATGCTCCTCCGTCACCCCCGGCGGATGCACCTTCAGCCAGCACTGCACCGGCGACGCCATGACCGCCATCCGCCAAGGGGGCTGGGATGTCGTGGTGCTGCAGGAGCAGAGCCAGCTGCCCTCCTTCCCGCAGGAGCAGGTCGAAGCCGAATGTCTCCCCTTCGCCGCCCGCCTCGTCGACTCCGTCTACGCCTGCAACCCCTGCGCCGAGCCTATGTTCTACATGACCTGGGGCCGTCGCGACGGCGACGCGCAGAACGCGCGCTACTTCCCCGTGCTGGCCACCTACGAAGGCATGGACAGCATGCTCTGTGAGCGCTACACCTATATGGCCCAGGCCAACGACGCCTCGCTCTGCCCCGTGGGACGCGTCTGGCGCTATCTGCACGACCACCACCCCGACATCAACCTCTACGACAGCGACGGCAGCCACCCCTCTGCGGCGGGCACCTATGCCGCCGCCTGTGCCTTCTACGTCATGGTCTTCCACCGCAACCCTGCCGCTATCTCCTATAGGGGCGGCCTCGCCTTCGAGACGGCGCAAACCATCCGCGAAGCCGTGCGTCAGGTCGTCTTCCTCGACCTGCCCCGCTGGCAGCGGCCTCAGCCGCAGGCCCTCATGGCGTGGCACACCGAAGGACTCACCCTCCATCTCGCCGACCGCTCCCTCCATGCCGACCGCCGCCATTGGTCCTTCGGCGACGGCCAGAGCCTCCTCAACCCTGACACCCTCTTCAGCCACACCTATGCCGACAGCGGCAGCTACCGCCTGCTGCTTGTCGCCGGCCGCCACTGCATGGCCGACAGCGCCAGCCACACCGTCGTCTTCGGCACCACGGGCCTCCTCGCCGCCCCGCCGGCGGGCCGCCTGCGGCTCTATCCCAACCCCGCCGGCGCGACGGTGACCGTCGAGACCGACCAGCCCTCCACGCTGACCCTGACCGATGCCGCCGGCCGCAAGATAGCCGAATTCAAAAATCACAGTTCCAAAATCCCCACTGACGTCAGCCCCCCCCCCGTCGGCTTCTACCTCCTCCAGGCCGACACCCCCTCCGGCCCCCTCCGGAAACCGTTGATAGTAGAGTAATAGCGAAGCGCCCGCCAGCCGGCGGGCGCTTCTGCGTACAATGGAGCAATCTAGCCAATATTGCCCGTGCCTACGAAGCTGCTGTCGGAGGGCTCGTTGGGCACCGTGTTGTTCGGCGCGCCGATGCAGAAGCCCCAGACGTGGGTCCGCATGCCGCTCCAGGCGGCGGGGACGGTGACGCTGATGGTCTCCGAGCTGCGCAGCACCGGGGTGCTCAGGATGCCCTGCTTGAGGTCGGGCTGGTAGGCGATGAGGTAGACGAGGTCGCTCGCCATAGCGCCCGGCACATCGATGTTGTCTCCGGTGATGGGCACCTTGACGGTCAGCTCCTCCTCGAAGTCGGGCGTGCCGAAGTTCACACTCGGCAGGTTGCCGCGCGACACCACGACGTCGGCGTAGGAGATGGCCACCTCCTGGGCGGTGGCGCCGCTGACGGCCGGCCAGTTGAGGTGCACGAAGGCGTTGTTGCCGTCCCAGAGGGTTTTGATGCCCGCAAGACCCATGCGGGTGGCGCCGCGGAGGCAGCGGCTGAGGCTGGTGATAGCACCGAACTTGGCGCGCACCGCCAGCTGCGATTCACTTTTACGGTCCTTGACGAACTTCTGGTACGCCGAGTAGACATTCATGCCTCTCCAGCGACGTCCCACGGCGGGACCGAGCTTGCCGATCTGTTGGCCCATGTAGCCTGCATTGTTTTTTGACATAGTTTTGTAGTTTTTAAGAGGTTAATAATTAGTGATTAGTGTTAAAGTTATCGTTATCGTCATGGTCATGGTTAAGTTACCTGCTACTCATGTGCAACTCAGCTGCTACCTTTGTTCTCCGTTGCTCCTTGATTCACGATGCAAAGATACGACCTTTTTTCGTGGGGGTCTGACGTTTGCGGCGGATGGCTGCCGATAACGGCCGATGGCGGTGGATTTAGGGGTTTACGGAGCCCCCAGCCAGTCGAAAATGGCCCGCACTTGGCGGGGCGTGAAGGTCTTGTTGGTGGTTTTGTAGCCCGTCGACAGGAGTTCGTCCCACAGCATGTCGTTGCGCCGGATGAGTGCCATCAGGTGCTTCACGGCCGTCTCGGGCGTGCGGGCTTCTCCTTGTTGGCGCTCTTGGTCTTCACCTGGCGCTGCCACTCGACGAGCTTCTTCAGTTCTTCCTCATCGTGGGCGCGGAAGTCGCGACAGATGGCCTCGACGAGGAGTGACAATTGGCCCTTGTTACCCCCACTTTCGGCCACGAGATTGGCCATTTGGCCGCAAGTTTCCTTCCAGGTGAGGTCCGGATACTGAAATTCAGAACCGCTCATATGTGCGCCAAGAGGGGGAAAAAGCATCGGAACGAGGGGTTCGTGCATGTCTTTCGAGGCCTGTGAGAGGAGAATTTTGATACATTCTGTCCCTTTTCCGAGGGGTGGCATCTGGGGTGCCTTGGGTTTGGTGATGTCGTATTTCATTGTCTGTTTGCCTTTTAGGTAAATCTGTTGTTCTTGAAATCTTACAATTACAGTTCTTACAGTTTATTTTTGAGGGGTATCATTTTTCTATTCCACCCCTTTTCTTATTTATATATATCTAATTATTAATTATTTATAAGTATTATAAAGAGGGGTTTTTGAAATTAGGGGGTACCTTTTTTTTAATTGTAAGAACTGTAATTGTAAGAAATTGGTTGTTTACTTCGTTGTTGACTTCTTCTCTATGAGGCTTTTGCGACCTTTTTGGCTGAGGAGATTCCTCGCCACCTTCTGGGCGATGGCGAGGGCTTGGCGCACCAGTATCCAAATAAAATTTGGTGAAATCGGATTTTCTTTGTATATTTGCAAATTCAATTTAAAAGAAATGCCAAACAGATGTCTATATGCAAATACCTTTAAGGAATTCCTTGAACAGGAACGTCTTGCTGTTTTGGGCACTCTCCATAACAACTATCATGGCGACGCATTGACTACAATCGACGAGGCCTGGATGGGCGAGATAGACATCTTACAACAGGTGCTAATACCTTGGAAGAATGAGAACGCACAGGTAATCTTCGAATACGAAATACCGCGATTGGGCAAGCGCATCGATGTGGTCCTGTTGCTTCGTGGTATCATCTTCTGTCTCGAGTTTAAGGTAGGTCAAAAAGACGTCCTGCAAGCCGATGTGGAACAGGTGATGGATTATGCACTCGACCTGAAGAACTTCCATCGTTTCAGTCACGACCGAGTGATTGTTCCCGTCCTTGTACCCACTAAGCGCACCACTTCTTCAACGACGTTTCAGCCGTCTGTCTACGACGACCAGATATACAACCCACTTATTTCGGGTGCCGACCATCTCCAGACGTTAATCTCCAACGTTCTGAATCACGCACACGCCACAGAAGACAAGAGCACAATAACCGATTGGCTCATCAGCCCTTACACGCCTACGCCCACCATTATCGAGGCGGCACGAGCGCTCTATGAGAACCACTCAGTGGAGGATATCACCCGCCACGAGGCCGACAAAGTCTCTACCGACCGCACCATCAACTACATTCTTCAGGTCATCCAGCGAAGCAAGGCTCATAACAAGAAGAGCATCTGTTTTGTGACTGGCGTCCCCGGTGCCGGCAAAACACTAGTAGGTCTCGATGTAGCCATTAAACAGACCTATCAGAATGGCGAGTTAGATAAGGAAAACGGAGCTGTTTACCTATCGGGCAACGGTCCTTTGGTGGCTGTGCTGACCGAAGCATTGGCCCGCGATAACCAGAAGAAATGTACTGAAAGGGGAGAAAAGAAACGTCTTTCTGACTCGCGACGCGAAGTCAGTGAGTTCATCCAAATCATCCACCGCTACCGCGACAATATGTTGGCCAAAATCAAGAATCCTGTGGAGAATGGCGTTGTGGAGATTGACCCCGAAAAAGCCATCCGGTTGGAGCATACTGGCTATGGAGAGGTGGAGCACGTGGCCATCTTCGACGAAGCTCAGCGCAGCTGGACACACAAACGTATTGCCGACTATCTGAAACGTGGAGGCACGTACGGCAACAAACTCAAAGTACCCAACTTCCCTATGTCTGAGGCCGAGTTCCTCATCTGGTCGCTCGACCAACGCGAGGATTGGGCCGTCATCGTCTGTTTGGTAGGTGGTGGTCAGGAAATCAACACCGGTGAGGCCGGCATCACAGAGTGGATCAGGGCACTCAATAATCAGTTCCGTCATTGGAATATCTTTATATCCGACAAGCTGACAGATGCTGAATATGCAGAAGGACGAGTTAATGAACTGCTCGCGGAGAACAACAAGGTAACATTCTCCGACGATTTGCATTTGGCTGTCAGCCTTCGTTCTTTCCGTGCAGAAACCCTATCCGCCTTCGTACATTCGCTACTCT
>JAEEGK010018974.1_pt1 | contig 14808 bp, 15 predicted proteins | sample 8958771 | NCBI WGS metagenome assembly JAEEGK01 (sample SAMN16246547, study PRJNA631951) | gut metagenome | biome: gut microbiome; feature: rumen; material: SC-attached | host: Bos | place: Iran: Karaj | collected 2018-10 | reverse complement strand
TTTTTCATAAGCAAGTTCACCACCAACTTCAATCAAAGCAGCTTTCACAGCTTCCTGAGCAGTACGCTCAATTTCTTCTTCTGCAATTTCCATAACTTCCTCAATTGTCAGCTCGCTTGCAGCGTTGTCGGAATCTTTCTTTTCCGTCGTTGATTGCGTCGCAGACTGAGCCATAAGATTCTGCAAGCTCACGAGCATCAGCACGCTCAATACGAGCAACCGCTTCCTCCCGTTTAGTCGCAGCCTTAGCATTGATTTCATCAATATCCTCCTTTGTGGTGGTTGAGCCTGTCGAAACCACCGCACGTTCTTTCACAAAGAGAACCGTGAATATAGCCACAAACACAGCTCCCAGCCAAATGAAAATCTTCTTAATCACTTCCCAAACTTTCTTCATCCGTTTCCTTCCTTGAAAACTTAAAGTCCTTAAACTTCTGAATCTCTCTTCCTGCAATAACAGTAAGAGCAACAGTCAGCCATTCAGCACCGCCAAGAACACCGCAGCATAAAAGCACAGTCGCAACAATGAAGATTACAAACTTCACACTCAAAAGCTTTTCAACCAATCTTTGAAAACGAAAACTAATCATCCGCGTGCTCCATCAATTGCGTTTCTGATTTGTTCAAACTGATAGTCAGCTCCAAACAAATCTACATTGTCATCGCTTGCTTTCTGCAAAGCTTCTCGGTCTAAGCCTCTCACAATAATTCTGTAATCATTTGCCTGGTAATAAGGCTTCATGTCACTCAAGCTTCTAAGTTCCGAATAAGGCTCCACGCAGTTAAGCACAACATCACGGCCACAAACACCAGCCACATGACAGATTTCATTTTCCTTATAAAGTCTTGCTCCAAGTTTCCTGTCATAAAGAGTCATAAAGAAGGCTGCCTGAATATCATTCTTTTCCGGATTCTTCTTTGTAAAATATTTCTTAAACAAAGCATCTGCCGTAACACGAATTGCACAGCCAGTCGCAAGTAAGAGGGCAAGACAAACCGAGCCCGAACAGTCCGAGCTTATAAGATTTTCCTTTCCACTTTCATAACGAAGAAACTGCATGCGGCCAAGAAAGTAGCGGTAGCGTTCAGCCTCGCTAAGTCCTTCTACAATTTCTTTTTCAGCTTCAAGCATCAGCCGCATTCTCAAATTGTTATTGTTATCCATCACATCCCCCGAACAATCAAAGTAATCACTGTAACTGCCACATTAAAGCAGGAAATCACACAGGCAATCACCGCCATATTTCTTCCGGCTTTTCCGTTGTCCGCCTTGATATGTTCTTCAAGTCTTCTGGCAGTTGCACAAACATTTGGATTAAACTGGCAGGCAGTGGACCTGTTATCCAGACAATCCATCCTTTTTTCAACAGCATTCTTAAACTCTTTCATTTCAGCTCTGAATCCAGAAAGCTCAACCTGTAAGCCGTTCATAGACTCAACCAGCAATTCAATTTTTTCTATAACGCACCTCCCTTAAACTCGCGTAACCCAAATCTCAGAAGAGAAAGCCTCTTCCTTTTTATATCTGAAAGTAAGCTCGTCAATTCTCACTTTCTTATAGCTACTGGCACCCTTAAGCCTTATATCCATAAAAGCACCAACACGAGCATGAATAAGAGGAATATAAGTTGTAAGATAATAAGCGCCTTTGCAGTTCACACATTCATTAAGAAAATCTTTTGCACGTCTCTGGCAGAAAGGCTCACTCTCAAATAAATCATCACTTAAATATTTAGAAGTAATGTTTCGAACAATCTGTCCGTGAGCTGCAATCTCCTCATCATCTTTTACAAATACGCTGTAGTTAGTTTCAGAAATAATTGCCCGACCAGTGATAGAAGCTTTACGAACTCCGATAAGATTTCCACCACGGCCCAGCTGCACAATTGCCCGGTCTTTATATGTAGTCGTGTCGTACTGAATCACGACAGGCTTGTCCTCACCGGTAACTTCCATCGCCTCTAAGAAGTCCTGCTCACTATCAATTGAATCCGCATAAACAACGTTGCGTGTTTTTCCTTCCTCATTCTTAGCGGTGTAAATTGCCTGGTAATCGTTGTCAGAAATTATCTTTCTCGAATCATCAGTAAAAGGATAATAAGGCTGCATATCCTCGTCGTACCACACAGGCGCATCCGAATAAGACCAGAGCTCCTGGCGTTCTGTCTGAACATAACGTGTATATTTAAGCCTTACATTATTTGCATATTTATCGCGGTTATTAAAAAAGCGGAAATGAGTAATCTCATTTTCATTAAGACTAAAGCAGGCTTCTTCGCTGTACTCATTCTGTAAGTCGTAAGGGCTTTCAATAAAGCTCAGTGTCAAATCCTTACCACATTCCACAACAGCGTTATAAGCTTTAGCTAAAGAACAAAGTTCCTTCCAGGCAGAGCCGGCAACAACAACATAAGGAATATCAAAATTAAGAGTTCCGCAGTTTATCTCGTTAGCTCCAATTCCACCGCGCGCCGCAATAATATGAACAAGAGAATTCTCCGGATGTGTTCTGTCACAGACAACCGAATGCACAACTACCTGTGCATCTGTCCAGTTTCTCTGCAGCTTTGTGTCATCAAGTTTTTTAGAAAGGTCTATCAGTCTTATCTTGCAGGTCATATCTGTATGACCTGTCATCTGAAGCTGAAAGCCGTCGTCATCTACAAACATATGAAAGCGGAAGAAAGTGTTAGTCCTCTCGCCAAAGCAGTACCAGATCTGAACACCAAGCCCAGGACAAAACTCGTTATTGGAAAATACATCGTAAATATCTCTTGAGTTATCCAGAAGGATTTCACCCATATTTACAATGCCGCCGTCTTCGTTTTTATAAGAAGTCATCACACATTCAAGAATGTCAGAGTCGCGGATATAAAGGTCTCCGCTGCTAAGTTCAAAAACAACTCTTACAAAGGGGCGGCTATCTGTATTTTTGATTGCGTTCTCAACCTCAGGCGGAACTTCATAAAACTTCATACTCAGAGTGTAAGCCCACACCCCGTTTCCTATGTGTTAATTTGTACTACCTAATAGTTAACGCTAAATTACAATCTGAAGATTCTTTTCTGCGTTCCTGATATTCAAAACCATAATGCCGGTCACCTTAAAAAGCTGATTACAAAGCACAGTGTCCGCGCAGTTTATATCACACAAATTAGAAATTGGTATAAGGTCATAAAGGTCCAGCCAGATTCCTTCTTTCACATCAATCCATATTGTAAGCTTTTCAATTTTAGAAGAGAGGGGATAGTGTTCTGCCGAGAGTGGAAAATAAAGTTTAATAGTAATTCTGGCATCGCTTTTATAATCAGCCGTAAGCTCAAAACGATAGACTAAAGGAAGCGTCTGTAAATCTGCAATAACGGAGTGACCGTCAAAAAAGAAAGTTCTCTGTTTCTGCCAGGAAAGGTCAGGAACATTCATGGGCCAGTTTTCTGTAAACGATTCTTCCGAATCTTTTACATCAACTCTAAGCTTAAAAGCTTCATCGTTTATACCGCGCAGCTCAAAGGCCTTAAAGTTCACATTCCTGTAAATGATTTTTTCAAAGCCCCTGTCAGCATAAAGGTCAAAGCTTTCGTTGTCATAAAAAAACAAAAGGAACAGGCACTGTATCACAGAATAATCCAACCGCGTAATAAAGCAGCCTTCAATTTCCTTATGAGTGATAACAGTTTTCTCCCTGTTCCTTTTACCGATACATTCAGGCAGCACGTAGCCTTTCGACGTTAATCTTACAGTTTCCTCGCTGTATGGTAATGGAGTTAATTCACCGTCTCTTGAAACAGTCAGTGTGCAGTCTCTACCTTGAATTCTCATAACGATATTCTAAGGGTAGATGCCGTTTCCTATGGGTTAATTATTGTTAGGATTTGGGAAAGGATTAAAAAATACGGGGCTGTAGCTCACCTGGCTACAACTCATTTAGGAGCATCTAAAATATGGACAAAAAGCCATCCAATTTTCATAACTTTTATAAACAATACAATAAAAATTATAATAATAAGTGCCCAGAATACAAATACAATCCAGTCAGAAAGTTCCCATTTTTTATTTGGATCAAATACATATGTATCTTTTTCAGTTTCTTTTTCCTTTTCTAATTCGAGTTTACGTAATTTAAGTTCTAATTTTTGTCGTTCCTGTTCTTTGTCATTACCAGAAAAGATTGAATGTAGAAAATAGCCGCCTAAAAACCATCCTAATTTTCCCATACGCAAACCTCTCAAAGATATTATACCACAATTATAAACCAATAGGGTGCCAAAAAACGGCACTGTGCTCCTAAATAATATATATATAAACTCCTTACAACCCAAAATACTTATTAAAGAATTCCTGCAATCTCTCAATTACAGTTTCCTTAATTGCTGTTCTACCACCGCCAAATAAGCTTACAGGTGGCAAAATCTTTTCAATATCTGAGCCAATAGTTTTTATTGCACCATCTCTAAAGCAGTTATCAATAAACTTCCTTGTTTCAGCATCTTTCAATTTATGTTCCTGAATAATTAGTCCAATTTCTCTTTCTTTTTGAGCAGCAACAAACTTTTCCCAATCACTTCCAATAACAGATTGAGAATTAATAGTTTTAAGGAACTGTTCAATAAGAGCTTTCTTAGAACGCAATTCAGGGCTTGCATCAACAGCACGGTTAATCTGAAGAATAATTTCTTTATCTTCCTGATGACTATCTTTGTACTTTTCAACAAGATCAAGAATATAATCAATATTTATATCAACCTGCTTAATAAACTCCATTTCAAAAACAACATCGTCAAGAATAGATTCTTTTTCCTTTGCTTCCTTTTTATAACTATCACGCAAATCAAGATAAGCACTCTGATAGTTCATAAAGTTTTCAAACTCATAAAAATCAGCATCTGCGAATTCATCAAAAGTTGAAAGCACATTTCTTGCTTTCAAGATACAGTTATACAATGCAATGAATTCTTTCTGTTTCTTTTCGCTCTTTAAAATTTCTGTCAGATTATCATAATTAAACTTATCCAAAAGTGTATGCACAAAATCCACATACCCGGCAACATGATTTCCTTCTTCATCAGTGTAACCGTAATAATATTCATCATAAGTTTTCAGAAGTATTAAACCGCCGGCTTCTTTATCACCAAATAAACCTACAGCTTCATCAACTTCATCTTGTAAATTTCGGAAGCATACAATATTTCCAAAAGCCTTTATTGAGTTTAAAATACGGTTAGTTCTACTGAATGCCTGAATAAGTCCGTGTTGTTTTAAGTTTTTATCTACCCAAAGAGTATTTAATGTTGTGGCGTCAAAACCAGTAAGGAACATATTAACAACAATCAAGATATCAATTTCTTTATCTTTTACACGTTGAGACAAATCTTTGTAGTAATTCTCAAACTTAGAACCACTGTCAAAGTTAGTGCCAAATCGTTCGTTATATTCCTTTATAACACGGTCAAGAAAATCTCTTGAACTAGCATCCAAATCTGCTGTATCAAATCCTTCGTCATCCAAAAGTCCACCGGCTTCTTCTTCGTTTGGCGCATAAGAAAATATAGTAGCAACAGTTAATCCACAATTAGATTCTTTTATCTGTTTTGAAAACTCAAGATAATACTTCTTCGCCATTGGAATAGAAGAAGTTGCAAAAATTGAATTGAAGCCTAAAAGATTTTTTCCTTTTACTTTATATGCGGAATTACGGAAGGTCTTTTGATTGAAATGTTCAAGAGTGTATTTTACAATTTCACTTACACGGCCATCACTTTCCAATGCCGCTTTATCATCAATGGCAAGAACTTTTTTATCATCATCACCATTCTTTTTAATCGTATTAATGTAGTCCACTCTGAAGGGCAGAACATTTCCGTCATTAATGGCATCCACAATTGTATAAGAATGAAGCTGGTCTCCGAATGCCTGTGCAGTTGTTCTAAGATTTGCAAACTTTGCAGCTCCGGCATTTTCTGTAAAAATCGGTGTTCCAGTAAATCCAAAAATATGATAATTCTTGAACTTCTTTACAATATCCGTATGCATCTGACCAAATTGAGTTCTATGACACTCATCAAAAATCATTACAATATGCTTGGTGTAAATGTCATGTGTTTTATTTCGTTTTAAGAATACTGCCAGCTTTTGAATTGTAGTAACAATGATTTTATAGTGATGAGGATTTCCTTTTTCATCCTTATCCTCAAGCTGACGTTGTAAAACCGTAGTATCTTTATTTCCGTTTGCTGCACCTTTTTCAAACTTGTCATATTCTTTCATAGTTTGATAGTCCAAGTCTGTACGGTCTACAACAAATATTACTTTTTCAATTCCTTCAATATTGCAGGCAAGCTGAGCAGTCTTAAATGAAGTAAGAGTTTTTCCGGAACCAGTAGTATGCCAGGTATATCCCCCAGCTTTAATAGTTCCTGTCTGTTTATAATTTGTTGAAACAATAATTCTGTTTAAGATTTTTTCAGTAGCCGTAATCTGATACGGTCTCATTACCAGTAGTTCATCATCAGCAGTAAATACACAATAACGAGTAAGAATACTTAAGATTGTATGTTTAGCAAAAAATGTTTTTGTAAAATCAACAAGATCATTAATAATTCTATTCTTGGAATCAGCCCAGAAAGAAGTAAACTCAAAACTATTGCTTGATTTTCTTCCCTTAGTTCGTCCTTTTGTTTCAATCTCTTTAATGTGTTTCCATCTTGTAGTATTTGAATAATACTTTGAATTAGTTCCGTTAGAAATTACAAAAAGCTGCACATACTGATAAAGTCCTGTTCCTGCCCAAAAACTATCTCTCTGGTATCGCTCAATCTGATTAAAAGCTTCTTTAAGAGCAACACCTCGGCGTTTTAATTCTACATGAACCAGAGGCAATCCATTTACAAGAATTGTAACATCGTATCTAACCGGATGCGTTCCGTCATTTTCAACATATTGATTTATAACTTGCAGATAGTTGTTATGAATGTTTGATTTATCAATCAGTTTAATATTCTGACTAAGGCCGTCATCTTTCTTAAAGGTCTGAATATAATCTTCTTGAATCTTACGTGTCTTTTCTACGATACCGTCATTTTCGTTAGCAAGGTTATCCTTGAAAAATCTTTCCCATTCTTTATCACTGAACTTAAAATTGTTTAATTTTTCAAGTTGCTTACGAAGATTGCTAATAAGTGCATCAGAATTATGAATCTGTACATATTCATAACCTTGTTCTGTCAGCATTTTGATAAATGCTTTTTCCAAAGCAGCTTCGCTTTGATATGCGTCACTTCTTTGTTTTTCTTTTGTGTATTCTGCGACTACCGTACTTTCATTTGTACTAAGAACAAGATTATAAGATGTCATATTTTATTCTCCGCTTTATGATAAAAGTAAATCTTTTTTATGCAAAAGAAAATCTTCTATATTTAAATGAATAATTCCGTCATGCGATAAATCAATTTTGTCAAAAGAAAGAACATATTTTGGAGAAGCATCTTTAATAGGCTTAAAGGCATCAAATTCTCTTCTGATTATTTCCTCAGTCGGCATTAAATATGACACCTGAATAAAACATTTTTTCTTACCGTCTATTGCTACAAAATCAATTTCACCTTTATAAGTTTTTCCTGTATAAACTGCATAACCCCGTAGAACCAGCTCATTATAAATTATGTTTTCCAAAAAAAAGGTATCTTCATAATTTACAAGATTTGTATTTATTGTTCTGAATCCGGTATCAATGGCATATTGCTTTTCAATTGTTTTTAATATTTCTTTGCCAACAATATTAAAGCGCTTTACTCTGGAAATAAGATAGGCCTTTTCTAGTTTTTCCAGATAGTTGTAGATTGTCTTTTTTTCAAAAGTATTTTTATTAGCTTCATTCTGATTGTTGTAATAGTTCACAATATTTTGAGCAGAAAATTCTTTTCCAGCATTAGAAAGGACATAGCCGGAAATTGTATTAAATTTATATTTTTCAATATCAGAATCACGTTTATAAATATCTTTTTCTACAATCCCTTTAAAAACACTTTCAATATAATTTTTTATATCCTTTTCTTCCGTAAAATCAAATCGCTGCGGAAGTCCACCCCATTTTATATAGTCATAAATAAAATCCTGTGGAATCTTTTTTTTATTTTCAGAATACAACTGAATTGCTTCGCTATAAGAAAATGGCATAATCTTAAACTCAACAGTTCGTCCCACAAGTAATGTTGCAAGCTCACCCGAAAGAAGTTTTGAGTTTGAACCTGTTACAAAAAGCGAACAGTTAAGAGTCGCTCGAAAGGAAGCAAGAACTTTTTCAAATTCTTTCACATGCTGAATTTCATCAAAGAATATGTAGTATTTTTCAGAATCTGTAATTTTTGATTTTATAAACTCATGAAGCTTTTTAGCCGTATCAATTTCTTCAAATTCAAAATCTTCAAAGTTCATGTAGATTATATGTTCATCATCTGTTTTTGCTTTCAGCTCTTCAATAATCTGTTTTAAAATGATTGACTTACCAGATCGCCGTACACCAGTCAGAACTTTTATTAAATCAAGTTCATAATATTTTCTTATTTGCGAAAGGTATAAATCGCGCTTAATTTGTTTCATGTCTATATTTTACACTAACTTTAAAATATTTCAAGTTAGTGTAAATACTTTTTTTTTCTTTCTATTTCTCAAAATCAACATATTTTTAATTTTGAGAAATAGAAAAGTCTAGCAGTTTATCCCGGTAATATTCGTATTGTTTCTGTCTGGCTTCGATTTCTGCAGGAATTCCTGTAGTAAGATCATTACATAGTCCATTGAAATTATCTAAAATATTGGCAATTCTTTCCTGTTCTTCTAATGAAGGTAAAGGTATTTTAATTTCCTTTATAGCCGGAACACTGGAATGAACAACTTTACTCTTAATTTTACCTTTACTTTTTTGAGCTTGTGCATCTGTAGTTGAAAGAGCATAAGAAAGATATTTTGCATTTTGATTATGTTTCAAAACAACAGTATCGCCACCAGCAACACATTTTTCATTTCCAACATAAGCGGTAGATTTTGCAATCTCTTCAACACTTTCACCAGTAATAGCAAAGATTATATCGCCATTTTCAAAGTATTTAGGACTTGGGATATTCTCAAGTTTTGTATGTGATTTACATTTATCAAACCAGATTCCGTATGTGGTATAAATCTCGCCGTAGCGTACACAAGAAATACCTTCCTCTGTAACCTGGTCACGGGTAATTCCTGAACCTCGATAAATATCTGTAGCAATTTCACCAAGACTGACAACAGCATACCCAAAAACATATTGAAGCAGTTTTATTTCATCTGTTCTGTTCTGTTCTGTTCTGTTCTGTTCTGTTCTGTTCTGTTCTGTTCTGTTCTGTTCTGTTCTGTTCTGAGTGTGTCGCCGCTCTCAGCAAATGTCAATAGCAAATCGCGGTAGTATTCGTATTGTTTTTTTCGCGCTTCAATTTCTGCAGGTAATCCAATTTTCAAATCACTGCAAATAGCGTCAAAGTTATCCAGTACATTTACAATTTTCTCTTGTATTTCAAGCGGTGGCAGTGGGATTGTATAATTTTTTACATCTGTATCTGATATAGAAGGATAGCTAGTTCCTTGCTGATGTTCTTGCACATATATATAGAAATTAGTTGAATTAAGATGATGATAAATATACCTTGGTTTTACATTTTCTTGATTTGCTCTGAGAACACAATAACCAGTACTACAAATTTGATTATCGAATTCTTTTGGTATATTTACAGTTCTTTTTAGCATTGGTCTAGTTGTTCCAAATAAAACATCATCATATTTTATAATTTGTTGTGCTCTTGATGGAGCATTTGTTTTGTTAATTATCGTTGTGTTTGTTATAGCATGTGTATCTTTATCAACAGAAGTTAGATCTACATATCTGTATTCTTCCTCTTGATTACACCATTTTATATTTGGAACTTTTAGGCATAGTTCTGCTAATTTTTTATAAACTACTCTACATCTGTACCCCCCCCCAGTTGTAGAATCAAATTTTAATAGCATATCACGATAATATTCATATTGACCTTTCCTGATTGCTAATTCTGAATTTAACATATCAATTAATTCTGTAAATGTATCTAATTGTTTTACTATTTCTTTTTGTATCTCAAGAGGTGGTAGCGGTATTTTTATTGCAGCGAATTTTTCAAATGGTAAAAGTTTTCGACCAGTTCCTTCGATACCTTCTCGTTTATTAAGAATTTGCCAAGTGCCAGTTTTAGAATTTAAGAAATATAATAAAAATGCCGGTAGTATTATTTCTTCATTTACACTAAAAACAACATTTAAAGGGCTAACAATTACATCGAAACTTTCTTTTAAATAATTTATAGAACCGACATCAATTCTTGAAGGAGAATAAACAAACCAATTATGTTTTACAATACGATAACCCGAAATGTCATCACTTGTAATTTTTGCCCCTTTAAAATATTCATCAGTTGGAACTAATCCGCCTTTTGTAATACTATAGGCATTTTTACACTTGCTTCCTTTATTTTTTCCTAACTCATGTTTAGCTACATCACCAATAGTCTTATATTCAACACCATTTGGACACTTTTCTTTTATTAAATCATCAAGCCTACTCATTATGCTTCAATCTCCTTGATAATTTTATCTATTTCAATGCGTAATATGTTTTCTCTTTCAACAATTTTATTAATTTCTGCATTTATTTTTTTAATATCGATAACAGGTCTTGTGTCTTGTTTTTCAATATAGTTTGTAACAGAAAGATTATAGTCATTCTTAGCTATTTCATCATTTGGAACATCTTTTGCAAAATACTTTTTTTCTTTTCTTTCAGTATAAGTCTTTACAATTTCGCTGATGTTTTCTTGGGTTAGTTTGTTATTATTTGTTACTTTTATATATAGATTGCTTGCATCAATAAATAGAGTTTTATTTTCAGCTTTACCTTTTTTTAAAACCATAATACAAGTTGCAATGCTTGTACCATAAAAAAGATTTTCTGGAAGCTGTATAATACAATCAATAAAATTATTATCTACTAAGTATTGTCGTATTTTTGGCTCTGCTTTTCCACCAGAGCGATATAATATTCCTGGGAAGCAAACGATAGCCGCTGTTCCATTTGTCGCAAGCCAGCTTAATGAATGCATTATAAAAGCAAAATCAGCATTCTTTTTTGGGGCTAAAACACCTGCCGGTCGGAATCGTTCATCATTTATTAGATTAGGATCATCTTCTCCTTTCCAAGCAATTGAATAGGGTGGATTAGAAACAATAACTTCAAATGGTTCATCATCCCAGTGAGCAGGGCTTATCAAAGTGTCATCATTTGCAATATCAAACTTATCATATTCAATATCATGTAAGAACATATTGATACGGCAAAGGTTGTAAGTAGTAATGTTGATTTCCTGTCCAAAGAATCCCTGTCTAACATTTTCTTTTCCAAGAATCTTTGCAGCTTTCAAAAGTAAAGAACCAGAACCACAAGCCGGGTCATATACTTTATTTACTTCGGTTTTACCAACAATACAAAGTCTGGTCAAAAGTTCACTTACTTCCTGAGGAGTATAAAACTCACCACCTTTCTTTCCGGCACTGGAAGCATACATACCCATAAGATATTCGTATGCATCACCAAAGGCATCAATACTTGTTTCGTTATTTATAGAAAGTTCCATGCTTGCAACACCGTCAAGAAGTTTGCAGAGCATTTCGTTTCTTTTAGCAACAGTTTTTCCAAGGCTGTTAGAGTTTACATCAAAATCATCAAACAATCCTTTGAAGTCGCTTTCACTGTCTGTACCTTTTGCAGAATCTTCAATCGCTCTAAAAATAGATTCTATAGTTGTATTTAGATTTTCATCCTTTTTTGCACGTTTCTGAAGATTACAGAACAACTGACTTGGTAGAATAAAGAAACCTTTTACATCTACTAGATTAGATTTTGCGCTCTTAGCTTTTTCATCATCAAAATCAGCGTAATTAAAAGCTTTGTTTCCAGCTTCATGTTCAAGATTATTTACATAGTTTGCAATATTTTCAGAAATAAAACGGTAAAACATCATTCCAAAAACATACTGCTTAAAATCATTTGGACTTACAGCACCACCATGCACAAAATCACAAGCCATATTCCACAATGTTTTATAAAGAGCCGCACGTTCCGTTTCTCTATTATTATCTGCCATTTTATTTCTACCTGATTTTTATTTTATCTTATTATTATAGTACGGTTTTTGATTTTTTTCCATTGAGATTATTGGACATCTTTAATGTCCAATAAATTTTAATCTACCATTCCACATGCACCAACAATATCCTAATTTACATTATTAGTATCCAAAGATTTGATAGTTTCATTTTTATAAATATGCTATACTAAATAATGGAGTTAGAGATGACTTATACAACAGTTTGTAAACCTGGTGATATTTTTTATGGTAGACTAAGATTAGGATATGAAGATCTTCTGAAAGTCAAAGTCCTCAGTATTCTTATAACACAAGATGACGGTATATGGTATTACTGTGAATATTCAAAGTTAAATGAAAAAGGTCGTCCTTCAAGTTGGCATTTCACAGAAGAAGATTTCAAGACTCTAATGTTCAAAACTCCGGAAGCTGCTCAGAAAGATTTTGAAAAACGTAAAAAACTATATGCATTAATAAATGATTCTTCAAAAGAAATCCGTTTTGAAGAAAATCTCAAAATTGCCAGAAAGTTAGTAGAAGAACACATAGCAACAATTGAAAACTTACCAAAATTTTGCAATTTTTCAGAACCTGAATATTTATATGTAAAAGACTTATTCCAAGAACAGATAGAATCTGAAGAAATCTTCAATGCAAAAATGCAGAAAGGCTATGATGATGCTATACAGAACCGTGTAAAAACCGCTGAACAATCTTTCGTAGATATTAAGAAACGTTTTGAATAATTTTGTTTATAATCACCATTCCACATGCACCAGAAGCTCAAACTTCTTTGCGGTCAACTTTGGTATTTCAATATTCTGCCAGTATTCAAAGTTGTCTTCCTTCAGCATCTCTTCAATGACATGCTCATAAAGCAGAGTTTTTTTGAAGTCTGTTACATTGTCCTTTTCATAGTAAAATTCAAAGTCAAATCTGTAGTTTATTGTATTTATTATTCTGTCTTTCTTTGCCTGTTCCGCTTCCTTAAAAGTCATGACAAAATAAGGAACTTTATTTGTTCCGGGGTCCATACAGCCGTTTGTAAAAGGTTTAAGTTCAAATCTGTAGAAGTCTGCATTTTCCTTATTCCATTTGACAATGCATTCTGGAAGCTTATTAAGCATTAATTCTTCAAGTCTATCGTACATCTTCTTAAAGTCGTTCATCAGTAATTTTTTCTCCTATAGAGGTCAATTGTATTCTGCAAGCTTTTTGGAATTTCAAAGAAACTGTCCTCTTCAAGATTTGTCTGTTTAATGAACTCTTTCTTTTTTAAGAGGAATAGTTTAATGATTACTTCTTTCAAATCTGCAGGAAAATCTTCTGGTGTAAAGCCGGCATTGTAATTCAAAAATAAAACGTGTCCTTCATATTCAGTAGAGAGGAGGAAGATTTCTCTTCCGTTTATGATGCAGTTTGGTACACGTTCTTTTGTATTCATATCAATGATGTTTACCATCTCTGTGATGTTGTCATTATCTGTGTAAACTTTATGATCTTTTACTGTCTGGATTTCGTTGTAGTTTTTATCTTCTAAAGAAAAGCCAAGCTTCTTTTCTAGTGTTGTCAAAACTGAATTAAAAAGTAATTCGTCTGTTATAAGCTCTGTATCTTTAAGCTCTAAGATTTTCTGTAATTCTTCAAATGGAAATGGATGCATAGTCTCTCCAATTGGAAAAGCAGGGCTCAGGAAAGTATAACCTCCGTTCAGTCAAATACAAGGCCAAGCCGCTGTCGCGGTGCTGCGCAGCCTTGCATTTGCCTTCACTTCGGTTTTTAGTTTTTTCGCCCCCGCTTTCCAAAGGGCAATATATATTGCTCTTTGGTTTTAGGGTTATTCCTCTGCGGTTTTGAGGAGGACCATATTTTTCTTTGGTCTTGTCACGAGGAAGCCGTCGCGCTTTCGGAAGCGCATAAAGAGCTCTCCGTATTCAAGCGATTCTGTTGTTTCATCAAATCTCTTGATTTCGATTCCCTTGCGGTTGCCGTGGATGATTCTTTTTGGATTCATAAAGATGGCAATCACGCTATCAGCTTCGAGGTCGGCAAGCTGCGGCATCAGGCGGCTTTCTACAACGTCATAACCATCAATGCGTCCTGGCATTCCATCACCTGGCTTTCTCCAGATAGGGTTGTGGTTGTCGTCCTGAATGTTTGCGATATGATTCAGAACGGTTTCATTCAAGAACCATTTGCAATATTTTCTTTCTTCCGGCTCAACCTTGAGCTCTGCAGCTCTAAAGTCGAGGTATGTAAGTTTGCTTTCATCAGTGCTTTCGATTCTGCAAACTTCTGCCTGTGCCATATTGATTGCCCCTGTGAACGGGTCATCATCGGCAATCAAACACTGGCGGTCAAACTCCTGGCCGTAAGCTTCGGTAAAGTCTTCCAGGAACATCTTTCCAAGGTCTACAAAAACATCTTCGCCGAACTCGTCGAAGAATGGAACATAGCCTGCAAGTGTGTAAGCTTTGAGCTCTGTTCTTGTCGGCATGTTTGATTTTGTAGCGTCGATTTTCTGACCGTAGGAAGTCAGCCATTTCAATTCAATTCCGCCGCGGTCTCTTTCCGGGATGAAGATTGAAGGTCCATTCATCGGGCGGTG
>JAEEGK010018967.1_pt1 | contig 14810 bp, 10 predicted proteins | sample 8958771 | NCBI WGS metagenome assembly JAEEGK01 (sample SAMN16246547, study PRJNA631951) | gut metagenome | biome: gut microbiome; feature: rumen; material: SC-attached | host: Bos | place: Iran: Karaj | collected 2018-10 | reverse complement strand
TAAGAAAGAAGGGCAGATAAATGAGCGTCAGAAGAGTCTATGTAGAAAAGAAAAAACCTTATGCGGTGCAGGCAAAGCACTTAAGGCATGATGTCAGGAATTTCCTCGGCATTAAGATCGATGACATAAGAATGTTCATCAGATACGATTCCGAGAATATTTCCGATGAGACATTTGAAACCGCATGCAAGACTGTTTTTTCGGAGCCTCCCGTTGATGATATTTATCAGGAGACTCTTCCTCTTCCCGAAGGTACGAGAGTTTTTTCCGTAGAGTTCCTCCCCGGACAGTTTGACCAGAGAGCGGATTCAGCGGTTCAGTGCATAAAGTTTCTTAATGAGAACGAAGATCCCATCATTCAGACCGCTGTTGCATATGCCGTTATCGGTGACATTACCGATGATGAGTTTGCACGTATCAAGGGATATCTCATCAACCCCGTTGACTCCAGGGAAGCGGGAATGGACAAACCTGACACACTTGTCGTAAATTATCCCGAGCCCGAAGATGTCAAGACCTTTGACGGTTTTGCCGACAGTCCCGAGGCAGAGCTTAAGAAGCTTTACGATTCTCTCGGACTTGCAATGACCTTCAAGGATTTCCTTCACATCCAGAATTACTTCAAGAACGAGGAGCACCGTGATCCCACCGTTACCGAGATCAGGGTTCTCGATACATATTGGTCGGATCACTGCCGCCACACCACCTTCTCCACCGAACTTACCGGAGTTAAGTTTGATGATGGCGCATACAAGGCGGCTTTCGAGAAGTCCTTTGAGGAATACATGAACACCAGAAAGGATCTCTTCGCAGACCGTCCCGACAAGTTCTCATGTCTTATGGATCTCGGAACCATCGCCGCAAAGCGTCTCAGGAAAGAGGGCAAGCTCGATGACGAGGAGAAGTCCGATGAAATCAATGCATGCTCCATCGTTGTTCCCGTTGAGATTGAAAAGGACGGAAAAACCGAGACGGAAGAGTGGCTCGTATTCTTCAAGAACGAGACTCATAATCATCCCACCGAGATCGAGCCTTTCGGAGGCGCAGCTACCTGTCTCGGCGGAGCTATCAGAGATCCCCTTTCGGGAAGAGGATATGTATATCAGGCAATGCGCGTGACCGGTGCTGCCGATCCCACAAAGCCCGTATCCGAGACACTTCCCGGCAAGCTTCCCCAGAAGAAACTTGTAAGAACCGCAGCAAGCGGATATTCATCATACGGTAACCAGATCGGTCTTGCGACCGGATATGTCAAGGAAGTATATCATCCCGATTACGTTGCAAAGCGTATGGAGATAGGTGCCGTTATGGGTGCCGCTCCCAGAAAGAACGTCATCAGGGAAAATTCCGATCCAGGAGATATCATCATCCTTCTCGGCGGAAGGACCGGACGTGACGGAATCGGCGGCGCTACCGGATCATCCAAGGCGCACAATGTGAAGTCCATCGATACCTGCGGTGCCGAGGTTCAGAAGGGTAATGCTCCCACCGAAAGAAAGATCCAGAGACTTTTCAGACGTCCCGAGGTTACCAAACTCATCAAGAAGTGTAACGACTTCGGCGCAGGCGGTGTCAGTGTTGCGATAGGTGAGCTTGCTGACGGACTTGTGGTAAATATGGACAAGGTTCCCAAGAAGTATGCGGGACTTGACGGAACAGAACTTGCGATCTCAGAATCACAGGAGAGAATGGCTGTTGTCGTAGCGTCTAAGGATGTACAGGAATTCCTTAAGTATGCGGGCGAAGAGAACCTTGAGGCTGTAGAGGTTGCGGTAGTTACCGAAGAGCCCAGACTCCGTCTTCAGTGGAGAGGCAAGGATGTCGTCAACATCTCGAGAGCATTCCTTGATACCAACGGAGCTCACCAGGAAACACAGGTAGAGGTTGAATCTCCTTCGGTAGATTCCTACTTTGATAAGTATGCCCTTGATGCGGTTGCGAAGGATGTTGAAAACAAGGATTACGGTAAGGCACTTACCGATACGCTTTCCGATCTTAACGAGTGCTCACAGAAAGGCCTTGTCGAGATGTTCGACTCTTCTATCGGTGCAGGAAGCGTTGTAATGCCTTACGGCGGAAAGTATCAGCTTACGGAAGAACAGGCTATGATCGCAAAGCTTCCCGTTCTCGAGGGCAAGACCGATACCGTCACCATGATGAGCTACGGCTTCGATCCTTATCTTTCGAGCTGGTCACCTTATCACGGTGCAATTTATGCCGTTACCGAGTCTCTTGCACGTATCGCTGCAAACGGCGGTGATGTAAGCAGGGTAAGACTTACCTTCCAGGAATATTTCAGACGTATGGATGAGAGACCGACCCGCTGGAGCCAGCCTTTCGCTGCACTTCTCGGATCGTTCGACGCACAGATCGGATACGGACTTCCTTCGATCGGCGGTAAGGATTCCATGTCCGGAACCTTCGGTGACATCGATGTTCCTCCTACGCTCGTTTCATTTGCGGTTGATATCGCAAGCCTTAAGACCGTGATCACTCCCGAGCTTAAAGCTGAAGGCAACAAGCTTGTTCTCTTCTCCATCGAGAAGGATGCCGACAAGAAGCCCGTATACGATCAGGTCCTTAAGCTTTATGATTCCGTTTACAAGCTCATCTGCGACAAGGCTATAGTCAGTGCATATGCGCTTGATTCCAAGGGTCTTGCGGCAGCTGTGGCCAAGATGGGAATGGGCTGCGGACTCGGTGCAAAGATCGATGACAGCGTATCCGCTGAGACTGTTTTCGGAAACGGACTCGGCAATATCGTTGCGGAAGTTCCCGCCGCTAAGCTGGCACAGGTACTGGCGGCTGCAGGTACAGAGGCAGTCGGTGAAGTCATCGCATCCGGATTCGAATATGCCGGAGCCAAGGTATCATATGATGAAATAAAGAAAGCATGGACCGGAACCCTTGAGAGCGTATTCCACTCCGTATCGACAGACGATAAGGATAAGGTGGAAATCCCCGAGTACAAGGCTTCCGAGGTATATGTATGCAAGAATAAGGTAGCAAAGCCCACCGTATTCATCCCCGTATTCCCCGGAACCAACTGCGAATACGATTCTGCCAAGGCTTTCGAAAGAGCCGGTGCAAATGCGGACGTACGCGTATTCAGAAATCTCACCGCAGAGGATATCAGGGAATCGGTTGCAGAGTTCAAGAAGGCAATCTCACAGGCTCAGATGATCATGTTCCCCGGCGGATTCTCCGCAGGTGATGAGCCCGACGGTTCCGCCAAGTTCTTTGCGACAGCATTCAGGAATGCATCCATCAAGGAAGCAGTCGAAGAGATGCTCGACAAGAGAGATGGACTTGTCCTCGGTATCTGTAACGGATTCCAGGCGATCATCAAGCTCGGACTTGTTCCGAACGGTAAGATCACCGGACAGACCGCAGAATCCCCCACACTTACCTTCAACACCATCGGCAGACATATTTCCAAGATGGCCTATATCAAGGTTGTATCCGACAAGAGCCCCTGGCTGCAGGAAGCAAAGCTCGGAAATGTATATGCTAACCCCGCATCACACGGAGAAGGACGTTTCATAGCTCCCGAGAATGTACTCGACGATCTCTTTAAGAACGGACAGATCGCAACCGTATACTCCGATCCCGACGGAAACACTTCTATGGATGAGTACTACAATATCAACGGTTCGTTCAGATGCGTCGAAGGTATCACATCACCCGACGGAAGGGTTCTCGGTAAGATGTGCCACTCAGAGCGTATCGGAAACGGAGTCGCTGTAAATATTTACGGCGAGCAGGATCTTAAGATCTTCGAATCCGGCGTTAAGTACTTCAAATAAGACAACAAGCTTTGGGCCGGTGATCGAAGGATCGCCGGCCCATATTATTATGGTTAAACCTGCAGGATAATATACGCTTTCCCGGACAGGTGATACACTGATATATATGAACAACGTTAATTACGACAAGTTAATGGAAGATATGCTGAGTGGACGCATGGACGGTTCCTCCGTTCACAAGGTTGCCGTCCTTCTGCACTCCTGCTGTGCTCCGTGTTCGAGCGCGTGCATCGAAAGGCTCTGCGACAGATGCGATGTTACGGTTTATTACTACAACCCCAACATCGGTGAAGAAGCGGAATACCTCAAGAGAAAGGAAGAGCAGATCAGGCTTATCGGCGCATACAATTCCGAAAAAAAGGGAAAGTATGAGATAAAGATCCTCGATGCGGACTATGATCCCGAAAGCTTTAATGCCATGGCTGTGGGGCTGGAGGACTGTCCGGAAAGAGGACCCAGATGTCATAAATGCTATGAACTGCGCATGCGAAGAACGGCGGAAGCAGCGCTTAAGACGGGAGGGTTTGACTTTTTCGCGACGACGCTCACACTGTCGCCTCTCAAGGACAGCGAGGCGATAAATCGTATCGGGCTTATGATAGAGGAAGAGACCGGAATGAGATACCTTCCTTCGGATTTCAAGAAAAGAAACGGATACCTTCGTTCCATCGAATTGTCGAAGGAGTACGGTCTCTACAGGCAGAACTTCTGCGGATGCATCTATTCAAAACCGAAAGCTTCTGAGTGACCGGAAGCCCCCGAAACAAGGGGACAGCTTATACTGTTTGGCTGCCCGACATGAAAATTGCGGGAACGGTCCGTTTTTTGTATAATAAATATTTGGTACGTTTCACCTGCGTTTTATGAAAGGAAAGCGAAAGATGAATTGTCCGAATTGCGGTGGTGCATTAAAGGTAATAGATAATAAGAAAGTCTGTGAGTACTGCGGATACGAAGAGATCATACCGCAGAACGGTAACGGGGATGATTTCTATAATCTCATGGTCCTCAACGAGAGCAGCACCCCGGATGATATCACCGTACAGCTTGCCGAGAGCAATCTCGGTTTTATCTTAAGAAGCGGAGAGGCTATAGCAAAGGATGTTCCTCCCGGGTATCATACGATGGTGGTTACCAGCGGCCAGATGACCGAGTACCGTTCGGTCTGCGTCCCCGGTGACGGAAAAGCGGTCAAGGTATATGTTGCAAAGGGTTTGTACGGGCTTTCGATAAGAGTATCCGAACCCGGCGCTCCCGACAGAACCACCGGGCCTGTTGTAGGAACCATAACGGGAACGAGAACGGGTGCGAATATGATCAATCAGGAGATGGCGCTTTCGATAATGGCGCTTGTCTTCAGTATTATCATTCCTCTTATCGGACTGATACTGGCTTTGGTCGATCTCGGCAATACCAAAAAGCAGGGCAAGAAGGCCCATCCGACCACGATCGTCGCGTTGGCCCTAGCCGGTGCAAGATTTGCGTTAATGTTCATTTTGCTGATAATTGGAATCGTGGCGCAGGGATTATAACGGAATGACGGTTTTGCCGCATTCCCGATAAGGAGTTTTTTAATGAAAAGTATTCTTGATCTTTTAAGTGAAGAAGTGGGAAGTGCCTTTGAAAAGGCGGGATATAAGAAGGAGACCGGCAAGGTTTCCGTATCCAACCGTCCCGACCTGTGCGAATACCAGTGCAACGGCGCGATGGCTCTTGCAAAGGAATTCAAATGCGCACCCAAGGCTATCGCCGATGCGGTTGTCGAAATACTTAAAGGCAGCGGTGCATTCGAATCCGTGGAAGCGGTAATGCCCGGCTTTATCAACATGAACATCAGTGCATCTTTCCTTTCGGATTATGTTAAGAAGATGGCTGACGGGGAAAAGTACGGGATCGATCTTCCGGAACCCAAGACCATAGTTGTTGACTACGGCGGACCCAATGTCGCAAAGGCTCTTCATGTGGGACACCTTCGTCCCGCGATAATCGGAGAGAGCATCAAGCGCATTCTAAGATACATGGGTCACAACGTGATCGGTGACGTTCATATGGGAGATTGGGGAAAGCCCATGGGACTGGTCATGGTCGAGATTCAGGAAAGACAGCCTGACCTTCCCTATTTTGACGAATCATATACCGGAGAATATCCCAAGGAGCCTCCTTTCACGGTAAGGGACCTTGAAGAGATCTATCCCGCAGCATCCGCAAAGAGCAAGGAGGATCCCGATTACAACGCAAGAGCTCTCGAAGCGACTCTCAAGCTTCAGAGCGGCGTAAGGGGCTACCGTGCACTCTGGGACCACATCATCGATGTATCCGTTAACGACATGAAGCGCATTTACGAAAAGCTTCACGTTGATTTTGACCTCTGGAACGGTGAGAGCACCGTACAGTATCTGATCCCCGATATGGTAAAGGAGATGAAGGAGAGCGGCGTTGCATATGAAAGTGAAGGCGCTCTTGTCATCGATGTAAAGGAAGACACCGACACCAAGGAGATTCCTCCCTGTATCGTACTTAAGTCCGACGGAGCAAGCCTCTACAACACCACCGACCTTGCAACCATCAAGGAGCGTGTTGCCAAATATGATCCCGCACAGATCATCTACATTACAGATAAGCGTCAGGATCTTTATTTCGAGCAGGTGTTCAGGGCTGCGCGCAAGGCAGGCCTTGTATCCGATAAAGTGACTCTTTCACACATCGGATTCGGCACCATGAACGGCAAGGACGGCAAGCCCTTCAAGACCCGTGACGGCGGCGTTATGCGCCTCGAAAGTCTCATCACCGAGATCCAGGATGAGATGTATACGAAGATAAAGGAAAACAAGGACATAGACGACGCGGAAGCAAGACAGACCGCTGACCTCGTAGGTCTTTCCGCACTCCTTTACGGAGATCTGTCCAACCAGGCCGTCAAGGATTATGTATTCGATATGGAGAGGTTCATTTCCTTCGAGGGAAATACCGGTCCCTACATCCTTTACACCATCGTACGTATCAAGTCCATTATCGCAAAGTATGCGGCTCAGGGAGGAGATGTATCCGCCCTTAAGATCGGCACTCCCGTCAACGCATCGGAAAAGGACCTCATGAAGGCTCTCTCTTCCTTTGCACAGACGATGGACAGCGCAGCTGCGGAGCTGGCACCTCACAGGATCTGCGCATACATCTACGACCTTGCGAACGCACTCAATTCCTTCTACCACGAGACCAAGATCCTTTCTGAGGAGGACGAGGCCAAAAAGGGAGAGTATATCGCACTCATCGATTTCACCAGAAAGGTGCTTGAAACCTGCATTGACCTGCTTGGTTTTTCAGCACCCGATCGGATGTAACACCCGAAAAGTGGCGTATTCACGCCACTTTTTTTATGAAAAATATTTTTTCCCAAAAAGTCGATTTTTTTGTTGACAATAGAGCCTCAGATATGTAAAATAGCCTTTGTCGGTCGGCGAAAGCCGATGGCAAAATGGAATCTTAGCTCAGCTGGGAGAGCATCTGCCTTACAAGCAGAGGGTCATAGGTTCGAGCCCTATAGGTTCCATTTTTTTTAGGCGAGGTAGCTCAGTTGGCTAGAGCACGCGGTTCATACCCGCGGTGTCGAGAGTTCGAATCTCCCCCTCGCTACGCTGATGTGGCTCAGTCGGTAGAGCGTCGCCTTGGTAAGGCGGAGGTCACCAGTTCGATTCTGGTCATCAGCTCTGATCCCGAAACTTAGTTTTGCTAAGTTTCGGGTTTTTCTTTTTAAGCAGTTTGGCATGAGAAGGGGAGCGTGGATATGCAGCGTATTGACTCAATAGACATTTTAAAGGGCATAGGTATTCTTTTGGTCGTACTTGGCCACACCAGGTTTGCCGGAACCTCATATATCTATCTTTTTCATATGGCGGTTTTCTTTATGGCATCGGGATATTTCTATAAGGAAAGATACTCCGATTCCCTCAAAGACCTCGGGAAGGCTGTTATAAAGCGTATCAGGGGACTTTGGGTTCCGGTCGTGATATGGAATACCGTTTTTACCCTCTTAAATAATGTTTTTATCAGGTGCAATATTTATACATCAGAAAAAAACGTTGAAGACTATCTGGATGAATCGCTTGTCAGCATACATTCCGTTATGTCGGTTAAAGATATGCTGAAGAATATTGTCAAAGGCATATTTTTTGCCGGTCATACCGAGCTTGGAGGAGCTTTCTGGTTCCTTCGTGTTCTTTTCTATATATCCGTATCCTATCTCTGCATCGATTTTATCCTGAAAAGGTTTATCCGTAACGGCAGGACGGTCCTTATATGTCAGGGGATCGTGTCTGCAGTGTTCCTGGGCGTCGGATATTATATGAGCCTCAAAAACATAGATACATTTGCTCTTGATAAGCTGTTTTCCTGCTATTGCCTTTATTATCTCGGCCTGCTTATGAGCATTGTCATTCCTAAGAAGTGGGAAAAGACCTCTGTTTGCCTTGTTACATCTGTAGTAAGCTTTTTTGCCCTGTGGGGACTCGGCATGATCGGTACGATCTCCCTGGGAAACAATGACTATGTGAATCCGCTTTTCATGCTGACCGCTTCGGTTCTGGGATGGATGATGGTATATTCCGTTTCCGTATTGACGGTCAGGATCCTTTTCCTGAACAGATTCTTTACCCTTCTCGGCAGGAATACGATCATCATAGTTATCTTTCACTTCCTGTTCTTTAAGCCCGTAAATGTGCTTGTCATGTATGTAAAGGGATGGCCGGTGCAGACTGTCGCGGGATTCCCCGTTTCCGTAAATACCGGTATGTGGTGGATCCTGTATACTTTGGTCAGTATCGGGCTGTGTCTGCTGACCGCGCTTGTATGGAAGCGGTTAAAAACTCCCAAAGTTGCTTAAATTGCTAAAAAATCATATAATATCAATATCTATGGGTTTGCAGTGTACACGGGTTTTTATCTATGAAGGGGACCTTACTTATGGCAAGGAAAGTTGATTATCCGATACTGGTAAGACTTGAGGACATATGTCCCACGCTCGACAGGAAAAAATTCGAGATATTCAGACAGTTTTTCGATGAAACGGGAATTAAACCGCTTCTGTGTGTCATACCCGAAAACCGCGATCCCAAGCTCGTTAAGGATAACGTCAACAGGGATTTCTGGAACTTTGTCCGTGAGCTCAAGGCGGAAGGCTACGGCATTGCCATGCACGGCACTTACCATCTTGCTACCGGCAAGAGCATCGGTCTGATCTCCGGAGACGTTTCCACCGAATATGCCGGAATGAGCTATGATTCCCAGCTCAAAAAGCTCAGGGAAGGAAAGCATATACTGGCCCAGCAGGATCTTGATACCGAGATCTTCGCCGCACCCAATCATTCATACGATTTCAATACGATAAGAGCATGCAAGAAACTCGGGATCAATTATTTTTCCGACGGAATGAGCAGAAAGCCTTATATGATCGAGGGAGTAAAGTTCATCCCCGTTTCTCCTTTCTGGAAGCACCACAGAAAAGGTGTTCTCACAATGTGCATCTCTACCAATAATGAGAATCTTGACGGCAGGGAGACTATATTCGAATTTCTCAGGGAGAACCTTTACCATGTGATCACTCCCGAGGAAGCGTGCCGTCTCAAGCCTACGTTTTATCATATAGCCCGTATTTCAGAGAGGATGAACATCAAGAAATACAACGCCATCAGGAACAGGGCAAGAAGAAGAAATACAGATCAGTAAGCTTTTGATCGAAAGGACGTACAATGGAATTACCCGCAATACTCGGCGGAAAGCCCGTCAGGGAAGATAAGATCTTCTACGGAAGACAGTGGATATCCGGGAAGGATATAGAGGCTGTCAGGAAAGTTCTTGAAGGACCGTTTATCACATGCGGTCCCAAGGTTAAGGAGGCTGAAGAAAGACTTGCCTCCTATACCGGTGCAAAGCATGCGGTTGTCGTAAACAGCGGAACCAGCGCTCTTCATTGTGCCTGCATTGCCGCAGGGATCAAGGAAGGCGATGAAGTCATCACAACACCCATCACATTCGCAGCATCCGCTAACTGCGTTCTTTACTGCGGGGCAAAACCCGTTTTTGCAGACATCAACCCCGAAACATACAATATCGATCCCGCAAGTATCAGGGCACATATCACCGACAAGACCAGGGCGGTCATTGCGGTTGACTTTACCGGACAGGTGGTACAGGCCGATGAGATCCGTGCGATCTGTGACGAGTTCGGCCTTGTTTTCATTGAGGATGCGGCACATTCCATCGGATCCTCATATAACGGTAAGATGGTAGGCAATATCGCGGACATGACCTGTTTTTCTTTCCATCCGGTCAAGACCGTTACCGCAGGCGAGGGCGGTGCGATACTTACCAATAATGACGACTATTATAAGAAGCTTGTTCTTGCACATACACACGGCATAACCCATGATGAGGATGAAATGGAAGACGCTCCTCACGAGGGACCCTGGTATTACGAGCAGATATGCCTCGGCTATAACTTCAGAATGACCGATTTCCAGGCGGCCCTGCTCATAAGCCAGCTTGACCGCATAGATGAATTCGTCGCAAGACGAAAGAAGATCGTTGCGACTTATGACGAGGCGTTTAAGGATGTTCCGGGGATCATAGTCCAGAAGAATATCCCTGAGTCCGATACATCCAGACATCTTTATATCATCAGACTCGATCTCGACAAGCTGACATGTACCAGGCGAGAATTCTTCGATGCGATGAGTGCGGAAAATGTTCAGTGCCAGGTTCATTACGTTCCCGTATACTGGTTCCCCCATTACAGGCACCTCGGGTACGAAAAGGGACTCTGCCCCAATGCCGAGGAAGTATATAAGGGCATCATGAGCATTCCCCTTTATCCTGCGATGACGGATAAGGATATCGAAGATACGATCACGGCGGTAAAGAAGCTTGCCGCATATTACAGGAAATAAACCGGAGATCCATATGAAGAAAGCACTTATTACCGGTATCACCGGACAGGACGGAAGCTATCTTGCCGAGTTCCTGCTTGAAAAAGGATATGAAGTTCACGGAATGATCAGAAGATCTTCCGTTGATTACAGAGAAAGGATCGCACATCTCGAGGGAAGGGATGATTTCTTCCTTCATTTCGGAGATCTCGGCGATTCCCTCAGCCTTGTAAATCTCATAGGGACCATTCGCCCCGATGAGATCTATAACCTTGCGGCTCAGAGCCATGTACAGGTTTCGTTCGATGTTCCCGAGTTTACGGCAGATGTCGATGCAACCGGTGTCCTCAGGGTTCTCGAAGCGGTAAGGGTTACCGGACAGACCGAAACCTGCCGTATATACCAGGCATCGACTTCTGAACTTTACGGCAAAGTGGAAGAGGTACCCCAGAGCGAAAAGACACCGTTCCATCCCTATTCCCCTTATGCGGTTGCCAAGCAGTACGGTTACTGGATCGTAAAGGAATACAGGGAAGCGTACGGAATGTTTGCCTGCTCCGGAATTCTTTTCAACCATGAATCACCCAGAAGGGGAGAGACCTTTGTTACTAGGAAGATCACTCTTGCCGCAGCGCGCATAGCAGCGGGACTTCAGGATAAGCTTTATCTCGGAAATCTTTCGTCCCTTCGTGACTGGGGATTTGCGGGTGACTATGTAAAGTGCATGTATCTCATGCTCCAGAACGATAAGCCCGAGGATTACGTCATAGCCACAGGCGTCCAGCATTCCGTAAGGGAGTTCTGCGCGCTTGCATTTCACCACGCGGGTATCGAACTTGAATTTACGGGTGAGGGCATCGACGAAAAGGGTATCGACAAGGCTACGGGCAAGGTCCTCGTAGAGGTCAGCCCCGATTTCTTCAGACCCACGGATGTTGTAAATCTTCTCGGAGATCCTTCCAAAGCAGCGGAGGAACTCAAGTGGAATCCGTCCGAAACAAGCTTTGAAGAGCTTGTAAAGATGATGACCGAAGCCGATATGAAGAAGGCTTCTTTGGAGGCTGCAAACAGATAATGAATATTGTTTTGCTTTCAGGCGGCTCGGGCAGAAGGCTCTGGCCGCTTTCAAATGAAGTAAGAAGTAAGCAGTTCATAAGGATATTCACTTCGCCTTCGGGTGAGCCGGAGTCCATGGTTCAGCGTGTGTACCGCCAGATCAGATCCGTTTCTCCCGATTCGGCCGTGACCGTGGCTGCATCCAGGCAGCAGCTTTCCGCGCTTACCAACCAGCTCGGAGACAAAGTGGATGTTTCTCCTGAGCCCTGCAGAAGGGATACGTTCCCCGCGATAATCCTTTCGCTTGCTTTTCTTACCGATAAGAAGGGACTTTCACCCGATGCTCCCGTGATAATCTGCCCCGTCGATCCTTATGTGGGTGAAGATTATTTCCGTGCACTGTTAAGACTTGAAGAGGCGGTGCTTTCGGAGGAAAAGGGAATATTCCTTTTGGGAACCGAGCCTACTTTCCCTACCGCCAAATACGGATACATCATTCCCGAGAGTGTAGGTGAGATAAGCTCCGTTATCCGTTTCAAGGAAAAGCCCTCGGAGAAGGAAGCGGAGGATCTGATAAATGATGGAGCACTCTGGAATGCCGGCGTCTTTGCATTCAGGGCGGGATATGTCCTTGAAATCGCAAGGAAGCTGATCGGTTATAGCGGATACGACGACCTTCTTTCAAGATATGAATCACTTGAGCCGATAAGCTTTGATTATGCGGTCCTTGAGAAAGAAGAAAACATCCGTGTCATAAGATTTGCCGGAGAGTGGAAGGATGTCGGAACATGGAATACCATGGCCGAGACAATGGACAAAAACTCTCTCGGAAATGTTGTTTTCGGCGGTGACTGCGAAAACACCACCGCGGTCAACGACCTGGATATTCCGATCGTCTGCATGGGACTTAAGGATGTGATCGTCGCAGCGGGTCCGGACGGAATACTTGTTTCGGACAAGCATCAGTCCAGCTACATCAAGCCGATCGTGGACAAGGTTACCGGCGATATAAAGTACTCCGAAAAAAGCTGGGGTTCCTTTAAGGTTATAGATTCCGGAGACAGCAGCATCACCATCAAGGTCACACTGCTTCCGGGCCATCATATGTACTATCATTCACACGAAAGACGTGACGAAGTCTGGACCGTGATAACCGGAGAAGGAACCGTTGTCATAGATGATGTGAAAAGAAGCGTGAAAGCGGGAGATGTGATCGAGCTTCCCGCGGGATGCAAACATACCGTGATCGCGGATACAAGACTTGAACTTATAGAAGTTCAGACCGGAAAAGAAATAAGCGTAAGCGACAAGATAAAATACGACTACGAGTTCTGACGGGATTTTTCATCTGCAGAGAATGAAAGACAAAGATCCGAAATATAACCTGATGCTCATCTTTGCTCTGATCATTGTTCTGACTTTCGATATCTTCTTTGTATCGCACAAGGAAGGCTATCAAAATAATGAGATACTGAGCTATGAGCTTGCAAATTCAGAGTTCATACAGGCCCGTCCCATGGACAGTCCGTTTTATGACGGGCACGTGTGGATGAGTTCTTTGGAGATCACCGATCGTGTTTCCTTCCTCGGTGATAATTCCCTTGTCTGCCTTTCCGCATACCTTAATTCCGCGGCGGAAGGTATCCCTCCCCTCTATTTCATGATGCTTAATGCCTCTTCCGCCATATGGGCGATCTTTTCGTATGGGGTCGTAAGTCCGTGGCCCGGATGCATTCTGAACATGATCTTTATGATGGGATCGATGCTCGTCATCAGTTCATTTTTCAAAAACGTGACCGGAAAAAAGTTCCTGGGACCGGTGGCTGCACTTTTCTACGGTCTTTCCCCTGCGGGAATAGATACCGTGCTTCTTACGGGACCGGACGGGGGCGTCGCATTTTTCTGCCTTGCATCCGCATACCTTGTTCTTAAGAAGATCGCGGATGAAAGATCCTTTGCCAAAAGAAATAAAAAGATCATCTTTACGGTCGCATTCGGAATGATCACCGGATATAAGTCATGCATCTTTTTCTTCTTCCTGCTACTTTCGGCGGTTATTTATCTTGCATCCGCGAAAAAGAAAAAAGAAGCAGTTTATCTCATAAGGACCGCGGTGATCTCTGCGTGCTTCGGAGTTTTACTTTATCCTTTTGTTTTCAGGGAGATATATAAAGCGGTGACCGGCTCCGCTCTTTCCGAAAGTTTTGATGCCATAGGAGGAGTCCCGGACAGGATCCGGACGCTTTTCGAGATAACCGCGGAGAGGACGGGATGGTCAGGCGGCGGTGCGGTAAGCATGCTTGTTTTCGTGCTCCTGGCTGCCCTGATAGCGGTGCTTACAAAGAATATGAGGTTTTATGCACCGGTACTTTTTGTGACGGTCTGCGGATACATCCTCACCGTTTCTGCGGTATTTCCTTTGGCAGACAGCCGCCTGCTCATGCCGGTATTTCCTTTTATCATGATCATCTGGATCATGGGACTCGGATTCATCATCTACTACATCGCGGAAAGGTTTTTGAAGGATCTGAAGTTTAAGAAGATGATCTATACGGGCGTGCTGTTTATCTGGACGGTATCCTGCATCTGCCTTGTGCTTGTGATAACTCCTTCTTACCTCTACGAGGGCTATTCCGAACAGATGCGCATCGCAAGGAATTATTCTGCATATGATGCGGTTGTGATATATGGGGATGAGGGCTTTTACAGGAATATCCCCGAACTGATGAATTATGGGAACTGTCTCCTTATAAGGGAAGATGAAGTGGGGCTTTATGACGAGCGTCTGGCATCACTTAAAGCCGTGGTCGTGATAGAGGGCGAAGGCGTCGATAAGGATGCCGTGATACGCAGTATCGGCAATACATACGGGTTCTCGTCACTGACCTTTTTGATGGAGGACGGTGTATTCGGGGACAGGGTGTGTCTCCTTTCAAAATAGACGTTTTTGGTATATAATATATGTTTAGGATTTAGCCTGATGAGGTGATCATGGAAACTATATATTCATCGCTTAAAGTTAATAATGAAT
>JAEEGK010018965.1_pt1 | contig 14813 bp, 16 predicted proteins | sample 8958771 | NCBI WGS metagenome assembly JAEEGK01 (sample SAMN16246547, study PRJNA631951) | gut metagenome | biome: gut microbiome; feature: rumen; material: SC-attached | host: Bos | place: Iran: Karaj | collected 2018-10 | reverse complement strand
GATTACTAGCTGAATTATATAAATTAAATATTTCTAATCCATTCATAGTATCACCTATGTTAATTTCTTAAGACGTAATACATATTCTTCGCATTCTTTCATTTTGCCTTTACCAAATGTCTTATCTAAGAATTCTACGAATCCATCTATTTCATCACGAATATATGAGATATTTAATTGTTCAAATTTACGTAATATCTTTTTAGCAAGGAAATAATCAACACCATCTACTTCATCTCCACCACAAGCAACATAAACTGGTACAAACTTTTTCATATGCATAACGATACGGTTACCAAAGGCAATACGGAAATGTTGAATAACATAATCATCAGTTTGCTCAATTTTATCTAATGTTTCTTGAGAAATTGGATGTTCTTGAATAGCTTCTGCAAAAATTTTCTCTAGGTATGAATAGTTTATATCTTGAGCTGGAGTATCAATTGGTGTAAATGCAGGGAACTTTTCATTAATATCCAAAGGCATAGCACGGTCGTATACTTTATCAGTTACCATAAATGTAGAGTCATCGTTATTGATTGTACCAATATACCAAACATTAGAAGGGATTTTTAATTTACCTTCATCTAGTTTAACTGGGTCATTTGGCCATGGACTTGGAACAAGTTCAACAATCCATTCATCTTTATTAGGCATTTCTAGAATAGATAACATTTCGGCGAAATAGTATTCAACACGAGAAATATTCATTTCATCCAAGATTACCGTATAAATATCATCAGTATAACCGGCCATATATATTTCTTTTAATACTTCAGTTTCATTAAACTTCTTAGTAAATTCGTTGAAGTAACCAAAAAGTTCAGTTCGATCACGCCATGATGGTTGAACAGATGCAACACATGAATCGTGTTTTAAGAATTTTCCCCAGGCATAAGCAAGGGAAGTTTTACCTGTACCAGAAATACCTTGTAAGATAACAAGTTTAGTTGATGCAAGAGCTGAGATGAATAATCTAATAATATCTGTTTTATAGTATAGTCTTAATTGAGAAGCTGCAAAATTTCTAAATAATTCAACTAACTCTTCCAAAGTAAAGGTATTATTATAATTTTGAATTTTATAATTAGCATATCTCTCATCTATTAAAGCAAGTTTTGAGAAACGAACGCCATCAACACCAACTTCATTATTCTCTTCTTCACCTTCAATTTCAGCACTCTCATCTGGTTTAAGTCCCAATTGAGAAACTTTCATTGCTAAGATATCTTGTTTTTCTTTCATAAGATTATCCACTTCTTTATTTAAAGTAGCAATCTCTTCAAGCATTGATTCTTGTTCAACAATCGTCTTACGGAATCTTACATATTTACGAACTAATAGGACAACTAACCATACAATTAATCCTATAAAAGCTAATACCAAAAGAATAGCAATAACAACAAAAACCCATTCAAAGCCACTAAAATCTTCTTTATAAAATTCAATTACATCAGCATAATCTTTAAAATTAAATATTTGCTTAAAGCCTAGAAAGAATCCTTCAAGTATTTTCCAAATACCTAAAAAGAATTTACCTAGGAATTCATAGAAAAATCTAAAAAACGTACTCATGTTGTCACCTACTTTCTTTTATATATTAATAACATTATTAAAATCTTTATATTTCTTCTTATCAGCCTTTTCATTTAATAAGATGTATGAAAAGACATTTAATAGTATTAAACTATCATTTATATCTTCATCAATGACTACTGCAAATGAATAACCATCATGAATTAATTTATCAAATTGTTCTTTATTATTTTTATAATCACTATAATTAACTTCTAAGATCATTCTTTCTCTTAAATAATCTTGTTCCATTGTCTTTAATAAAGTAATTTGTTTATTTCTTTTTTCAAGTAAAGAGATTGGAAATGGCAATAAATATTTATTATCATAATTTCTACTAATTGAATCTATTAATACTTCTCTTACTGTTAGCATATAAAGAACTAGCATACGATCTTCATAAATGATTCCAGTGTTATACACTCTATTAATAGCAATCTCACTATATAAATCAGGGATCTTAATAGAATTATCAAGGAATACTTCATAAACATGTTCTTTATCAGTACTCTTCTTTGAAATACTAAAATCATTTGATGATAAGTTCGTAATAAACTTACTTTTTTTACGAATGTTATCTTTAATTGTTTTTATTAAATCAACAATAATAACATTAGTATTTTCATATTTTTGTTTAATACCATCTTCTAGTTTCTTTATCTTTCTTTCTATTCTTTTGTCACTTTCTCTTTCAAGTAACATAATATATCGAATTAAAATAAGAGATTCAACAATGTATTCTGCATTTTTCTTTTTATCTTTTTCAATATAATCTCTTATATAATTATTAACTACATAATATTCAATATTATCAATTATGGTAGCTTTAACAGGTTCGTAATTATTAAAATATCGAATATTTATATATGTATCAATTATCATATCACATATCTTACTATTTATTTTTTTATCAGTAATTGCATTAATATACTCTTTTAAAAAGTTCTTGTCATAATCTAAATAGTCTTTAAATATATTACGAGCCATATTTCCTCCTATAAAGCTTCAAAATTAATAACAGAGGTTGGATTTACAAATGGGTAAGTATAATTATTAGAAGCTTCTACTTTATAGAATCTAATAATAATACTGTTTATTGGATCAATACCAAAAGTAATTCCATTAACATATTCTTTTCCATCAATTAATTGTGTTGTATTACTATATGCATTATCATAAAAATCACTTGTAATATCCAAAAGTATTACATTAGGATTAAAAGTTAATCTTATTAAAGCTGATGTACATTTTTCTTTATCAGCACTTGATAAGGAATTATATACTTCCTCTTCAATAACATCACCAGAACTATAACTACCAAAGGCATTAACTACACGATAATAGTTTAATGTATTAGTAATCTTTAAGTCCAAGTATGGTCTATTAGCCTTATCTTCTATTTCCCACGTTATACCAGGAACACCAACATTTAGTCGAACTACTCCCGTTAATGTTTTTGTATAAGGCGCTGTTGATGATACGCTAACACTTAGTGATACGCTATCACCTTCATGTAAGGCAACATTAGGTGTAATATTAACAATAAAGTAATCTTCATGTGTTGTACTAGGTATTAAACCCGTTTGTTTATTAATTGTACATGTAACATTGTCTGAACAATTGTATGTAATATTATAGGTAATATCACTTTCTGAAGCGATAAAATTGTTTTTAAAACTATTCATGTTATAAGTTACATTAAAACTATTAACACCATCCCAATTATCCAATTGAAAGATGGCATTATCTTCTGATAACTTATCACAGTTAAAATAAAATCTTTGTGATTCATAATAATAGTTTTTTATACCATTATAAATATAACGAGCAAATGATGGTTTTATAAGAAAAAGTAAGGTAATAGATCCTACAACAAATAAAACAATTATTAATATTTTATTTCTTTTGCTTTTTCTTTTTTTCATTATTATCCACCATATTCTTGTCTCGATAACAATATCTTATAAATACAACTATTTCATAAATTAATAAAGCAAGAATAGGAATAATAAATAGTACTAAATAAACTATTCTAGATGTTAGGAAATTTAGTAGTGACCCAACAAATTGATATCCTTTATCAGCTCTTCCTAATAATTTATCTTTTTTGTAACTATCATCACCTACTGTGAATATTTCATTTTCTTTATCGTAAGCAATTAATTTACCATTTTGAATGTTGTTATCATTATCAAAATAATAAACATCTGAGTCAACCATTTTTTCATAATCAACTTTCTTATCAAAACGAACTAATGAAGACTTATCATATTCACTAATCTTCTCACTACAAACATAGTAGTAATTCTTAGTATCAAAAACACCATTTTCATTCTTATCTAATAATGTTTTTGTAACTAATAAAACAATAATAATATAAATAATAAATAAAACTAATAAAACTTTCTTTTTCAAATCATTCTCTCCTATTATCTAATATACCATATAAGCATCATAAAGTAAATTTGTTTTACCAAATTATACCTTGTTTTTTTATATAAAAATAAAACAAGTAGATTTTACTCTACTTGTTCATTTCTTAATTACTTGATCCGTATAACCAATTGTTAACAGCATTATCATATCTACTATTCAAATCACTGTCATTAATAGTTAATCCATTTTCTTTTCTTAATTCAATTAAAGCTTTATATTGAGCCTTAGTATCAGTAGATAATTTATTAGATACTAACTTATCAATAATAAATTGTTTTACTGTTTCAAGTGAAGCTTTTTCTTTTTCATTTTCTTTTAAAATAATATGATAACCATAACTTGTTTTAACGGCTTCCTTATTATATTCGCCAACTTTAAGTTCACGTGCTGCTTTTTCAAATGATGCTTCCATTTCGCCATAAGTAAATGTTCCAAGTCTTCCACCATTACCAGCATTAGCAGTATCATCAGAATACTCTTTAGCTAAATCATGGAAGTCTTCTCCAGCTTCTAGTTTTGTATAAATTTCTTTAACTTTTGTCATTGCTTCTTCATCAGCTTTTTTCTTTTCATCATCAGAAGCATTAGTATCAACACTTACTTTAACTAAGATATGACTTGCAGTAATATCACCAATAATATTATTATCATAATAATTCTTTATTTCATCTTCAGTTACATTTTTAGCAAGATAATCTTTTGTTAATAATTCACGTTTATAATTTAGAATTAATGATCTTTCTTTAAAGTCATCAATTGAACTATACCCATAGTTTTGTAATTGTGATAATAATTCAGATTCACCACCATATACTTGTTTATACATTTCAATTTGTGAATCAACATAAGCATTAATTGCATCATCTGTTGGATATAAATCATCTAACATTTCTTTATCCATCATTTCAATAATATAACTTGTTCCATAATCTGTTTTTAATTTTTCATATAATTCATCGGCAGATATATTATATTTTTCATTAGTAAATGAAACTACTATTCCGCTTCCATCTTTTAATTTAGGATCTGTTTTACCACATCCAACTAATAAAATTAAAACCAAAACCAAACTTAAATTTCTTAATAATTTTTTATAATTCATTATCTCAACACTCCATTTCATACAAAGAATATTTTAGCAAATATACTATTTAAATACAAGAATATTTACATAAAAGAAAAATAACCAAAAGGTTATTTTCGATATTTTGATAGAACACTTTCAAGGTCATTAATTTGTAATTTGTCTTTCTCTACTAATTCATCAACAACGTCTAAATCAACAACTTCATTCTCTAAACACAAATCAACTACTTTTAATTCAACTTTGTTCTTATCTTCTTCATCTTTTAATTGATATACTTCATTACCAACAGTAAGCGTATCCTCAGCTAGTGAAGAAAGTATTGGGGTATTATTAACTACTCTTTCAGCAAGACCTGTTCTGTTAATACCAAAGACACCATTAAAGAATGGTTGAGTAACAATTAAAGCAAACAAAAAAGCAAAAACATAACCTTCAAGGAAACCAACTAACATTCCAAGTAATTTAGATGGTATACCAAGAATAATTGTGTATTTTAAAATCTTTTCAAAAACACTTGTAATAGCAATTAATATTTTTAAAACTACTTCAAGTAAGATAACAATTATAAAGAACGCTAATCCTTGATAAAATAAAATGTTTAGTGAACTTATTCCCCAAGAGAACTTGATAAATGGTAAGTTTAATAAGAAAAAGTCACCAATTACACTTTTAAGTTCGTAAGCTATTATTAATACAATTATGGTACCAATAAAAATAACAATTTGTTTAGTTAATCCTCTACTAAATCCAAGACAACCAAAGGCAATTATTATCATAAAAAACAATATATTAAATAAATCCATAATTCCTCCTTCTAAAGAAAAAGATATGTTGCCATATCTTAAATTAATTCTTCTGAATCATTATCAGTTTTTACTTCTGGAGTTTCAATCTTAATTACTGGTTCAGCTGGAACATCGATTTTTACCTCAGGAGTTACTTCAGGAGCCTCTACTTTTACAGGCTCTGCTGGAACTTCAATTTTAACTTCAGGAGTTACTTCAGGAGTTTCAACTTTTACTTCAGGTACCTCAATTTTAACCTCAGGAGTTACTTCAGGAACCTCTACTTTAACAGGTTCTGCAGGAACTTCAATTTTTACCTCAGGTTCTGCTGGTACAGCAATTTCTGGAGTTTCTATCTTAACTTCAGGTACTTCGATTTTAACTTCTGGAGTCTCAACTTTTACTTCAGGTACAGCTGGAACTTCTACTTTAACTTCAGGAGTTTCTGCTTTAACTGGTTCAACTAATTTTGGTGCAGCAGGTACTGGTACAACTGGAGTTGGAATAGCAACTGGAGTATCTAATTTTAATTCTCCAGGAACTACTTCGTCCTTAACCTCAGTAACTGGTGTAGGTACAACTGGAGTACTTACTTCAACCGCTACTTCTTTAGTTTCTACAGCAACTGGTTTAGCTACAGCCATATTCTTATCACTAACAACTGTACTATCAGTAACAGTATGATGTTTTGCATCCTCTTCTTCTTGAGCAGGAAGATCTTTTGCTTTCTTATTACCAATAATAAAGAAAATAATAGCAAACACAATAAGAATTACACCAATAGTTAAAAATAAACCAGGTATTTTAAATAATCCTAAATCTAGAAATAATAACATTATAATCACCTTTTATCCTTCTATTCTATATTCAATATAATAATATCAAAAAATATTTATAAAATCAATTAAGATTTAATCTTTTTTAGTATTTTTTTGTTCTTTATTATTATCATCTTTTTGAACATATATTTTAATTAGAGATGCAAGGATGAAAGTACCTACTCCCCATAAGAAACTAATAACCTTACATAAAGCAAGTATTTCTAAAGTGATTGTTGCAAGAGATAGTACTAACCATACATATCTCAAAACACTTTTTAATCGATATTCTTTAATTCTCTTATCTACTTGAGATTCTTGTTCCAACTTTTTCGCCATTTAACACCTTTATTAAATTCTTTTTATCATTAAAGTTAATAACTGCAATATCGATATTATTATCTTTGCATTCTTCAATAGCAGGGATATCCATAACTTTTATTTCAGGATTATCTAATACTTGTTGATGAGTTAAATAATCATACATAACTGCATCTTCATATTTATTAGGATCTTTATTATAAACACCTTCAACATTAGTAAGTTTAATAATAACATCAGCTTTAATTAAACTTGCTTTATTGCTTGCTGCTGTATCAGTAGAACATCCAATATGTCCTGTTCCTCCACCAAATAATACAACGTTAGATTTAATTTTCTCTAATACTTCCTCTGGTGTATAAATCGGAAGTAATCCATTTAAATCAAATGGTGTACTAATAATACAAGGAAGTTCTTCTTTCTTCATAGCATCAGCTAAACCTAAAGCATTAGAAACAGTACCTAACATACCCATAGTATCAACATACAATGGTTCCATATCTTTGTTACTACGTCCACGGAAGAAATTACCTCCACCAATAACAATACCTACTTCGATGCCCATATCACGAACCTCTTTAATAAGTTTAGCTATTTCTCTTGTCTTTTCTTTTTCAATGATTGCATCCTCACCCATTAGTGATTCGCCACTTAATTTGATTAATATTCTCTTATACATAAAATCCTCCTATAATTTATTAATCTCTTTCATTAATTCTTCATTAATATCTTCGATTGATCTCATTTCATTATTTTTAATACAGTTTATATGATGCCAATTATATAATTCAGATAATTCTACATAAGCTGTTTCTGAATTCTTTAAATGTTCTGGACTTTTCTCATGTTCATCTAAACTTTTACGATTCTTTTTAAGTTCAACAGCAAACTCATAAGGTACATGTAAGAAGAATGTTGTATCTGGTTTAGGTAATCCTAGTAACCAATATTCTAGTTTATCAATCCACTCATACATCAAAAATCTTTCTTCACTATCATGAATCTTACTACCTTGATGAGCCATGTTACTAGATAGATATCTATCACATATTACATAATAATCATCTTCTAGATATTTAAGTATTTCTTTTTCATTATATTTACGATCAGCTGCATAATAAAGACATGCAACCTTAGGATCTACATTAACAGCTCCTTCTGGAAACCAACATTCACATATTTCTTCTTTACCTAAATAAGGTCCCCCAATTATTTTACCAGTTGGTGAATCATAGTTAGGGAAAGTAATACGAACAGCTTTCTTACCCATTTCATTTAATTTGTCTACAATTAATCTACTTTGTGTTTCTTTGCCACTACAATCAGTTCCTTCAATTACAATGAATTTACCCATTACTTTCTCCTTTCATATATAACAAAATTATATTTAATTCCTCCATCTTCGCCATTTCCAACAATTGTCTTTTTGTATTTTCTTTTATCAAATTTAGGAAAATATACATCAGGATCTTTACATCCAATAGTTACTTCCGTTAAATAAAGTTTCTTTGCATATGGAAGAAATTGACGATAGATACTAGCTCCACCAATAATAAAAGCTTCATCTTCGTCTTTAATATTATCTAAGATATCAGGAATACTATTAAAGATTTCAACACCATCTAACTTACTTTCATTAGGAAGTTGTAAAACAATATTTCTTCTTTTAGGAAGAACACCAGGAAGTGACTCAAAAGTACGTCTTCCCATAATTACGGTTTTACCTTTTGTAACACTTTTAAAATATTTTAAATCATTTGGTAGGTGCCATATTAAATCATTGTTTTTACCAAGTTCTAAGTTTTTACCTACACAAGCAATCATTGATAAATTATCCATTATTCCTCCTATTGAGCTATTGGGAATTCTATTTTACCCATATGTTTATAACCCGTTATTTTAATATCTTTAAGTTCTTTACTATTATCAAAATCATAGAAGTTTTTAACTTCAGGATTTATCCATAATTTAGGAGCAGGTAAACTACCATTTTCTTCAAATCTTTTTATTTGTTCCTTAATACCATCTACTTGATTAACATAGATATGTGCATCTTTAATACTCCAATACATCTTACCTACTTTAAGTCCAGTTACACTTGCAATTAAATTAGCAAGAACAGCGTATTGAGTAACATTAAACGGTAAACCTAGTGGTACATCACAACTTCTTTGATGAACCCATAGGTTAATCTTTCCATCAGTAACGTCCCATTCACTACACCATACGCAGCTAGGTAGTACTGCTGTATCTAAAAATTCATTTTGCCATAAACTCATTATCATTCTACGATCAGTTGGATTATTTTTAATAGTATCTATTAGTTTATCAATTAGTTTATAACGATTAACAATCCAACCATAAGCAGTACCAATAGTATGCGCATATTCTTTACCAAAATGTTTAACTATTTCTTTTTTTTCTAGTTTTCCATCTTTTCCAGGTAACATTTGTGTTGCATGCCAGTCACCCTTAGAATCACATTCCCATTCATCCCAAATATGATTATCTCTTTCTTGTAACCAACGAACATCATTACTTTGAGCTTGATATATCCATAACATCTCAGTTATAGCTTTCTTAAAATATAATTGTTTAGTAGTTAAAACAGGAAATTCCTTAGATAAGTCAAATTCTAGTTCATAACCAGGTATTTTAATAGTATTAGTACCCGTTCTATTAGGTACTTCCTTACCTTTCTTTAATATTGTTTTACATAATTTAATATAATCTTTATCCCATTTAGTCATATATACTCCATTTTTACTAATACTATTATAACATAATCTTTTTTAATTACTAATAAATTGACAAAGAAAAAACAGTTATTAAATAAACTGTTTTTATTATTAATAATTATTTTAAAACATATGGGCTATCTTGTGTTCCTGATCCACTACTTATTTTAACTGATGACTTCAAGTAAACAACTGGATAAACTGCTAATTCATTAGTTACATTACTATTATGAACAGGGTTAATTCCTGAATATAGAGCTGTATCATAAGCTAGACTGTATGCATTAATAAGCCATGCATTATTAGCGGGTTTTAGCCACATTGTTGATTTGCAATTGTCTGCTAACCCGTCTGCTGATGTACCCCAGCAAGATTGATTTGCAGAATACAATAATTCATATGGTGCAACTAATCCAACTTTTCCATTCCATGTTTCTGTTTTAATACTATTATAGGCACTAGATGCATTGTAATAGTAATCATTACTCTTAACATACCAATCATGAGTATCAATCATTTCTTTAGCAGTAGAAGAAAGAGAATTATAATAATCTCCATTTAAATACTCTCTTAATTCGCAATCTACCCAGTTTCTATTACTATGCGCTATTTCATTACAATACTTTCTATTCTCAGTTAATTTATCTACTTTAACAATTTTTAAATCATCACCATAAACACCTATTATTCTCCATAAATCGCCATCAAAAGTTACATAGTTATCAGGGTTAGCACCATTATATCTTTTAGCTCCAGCTACATCTACTAAAGTGCTTATTTCCCCTATCATTTCTGAAGCGGTTGGTGTAGGTCCTATTGTTAAATTAGTATTCCATATTTCTTGATACTTATCATATTGGCAAGTTTCAACTTCAATTTTTAACTCATATGTTCCACCGGCATAACCATTCATTTCTGTAACACATGTTTCAACACCATTTACTGATTCACAATTATGAGTTCCTGTAATATCAACATTTGGGTTAAATGTAACAGAATTTAAAAGTGATGATGTACTTTCATTTTCATCTAAATAATAATTGTAATAATAATATCCATTACTATATGTCCACCTACTATTTAAGTTATTTGCAAAATTAATAATAGCTGCTTCATTATCATGACTATCTGTTAATGAAAGAACTCCCCCATTTGCATCTTTCCAACTTGGAGTTAGTTTTATTCTAACAGCAGCTGGTGTTGTTCCTTTATTAGTTGCAATAACAGTTTTTGGTGTTGTTGTACCTGGTGTCCAATTATCTGGACTAACAAATGCTTCTTGTGTTTCTATTTTATATGTTCCAGTATCAAATTCATTTTCAAAGGTATCACTACTTGTGTAGTATGCAATAGTACCTCCTACAATAACACTTACTGCTACTAATAGTAACATAAATATAATTGGTTTTTTATTTTTCTTTTCCATAACTCCCCCTAGTCTAATTGAGATCCTTTAACTACATTAGAATCATCTGATTTAGTTGCAATGATATCATCTATATTTGTTACATCACTAGTATAATTGACCGTCATTCCTGATCCAGACACTGTTGCTGCTTTATAGAATGCATTAGTATAATTTGTTGGATTACTATAAATATTTATTGTTGTTGATATATTTGCACTATTAAGCATACTATGAATACTATTTGCATATACATTAATTGGTGTTACAGAACATGAGTTAGCATAATAACACGCACTATAAAACATATCATTCATAGATTGTACATTTGAAGTATCAAAATTTGTTATTTTAATATCAACATCTCTAGAACTTCGTGAAAATAGAGAAAACATACTATTCATATTAGTAACATTTGTAAAATTTATATTAGAAATAGTTAAATACGTTGCTTGTTGTCCAGAATGAGCATTATAAAACATCTTCTCCATACTACTCAAACTTGGAGTACTCCAATTATCTAAATTAATTATCGTTGTTCCTGTTCCATCATCTGATTGAAATCCATTTTTTATTGTGGTTGCAAGAGGAGCATCAATATTAGTTATATTCATTGTTATATTATCTGTACGAGATCCGACATTCCAAAAGATGCCATTTAATGATGTTGCTTTTGGTAATTTTATATTATTTAGCGTAAATTTCAAATTATTTCCACTTGAACCTGTACCTTCAAACATATAATTAGTTCCTGTTGAAGATCCAAAATAAATATTGTCAAGTACAAATTCTAAATTATTTGCTCCATTACCAACATATCTAAAGATATCACTTACATTTGCATCTTGAACTGAAATATTAAAATTCTTAACTACAAATCTACCAGTTTCTACTCCTCTTCCAATCCATTTAAACATACCATCAAAATTAGAGACATTTGAAACATCCCAATTTGTAATTTCTAATTCAAAACTATTCACATCCAGAGAAGACATATTGAACATATTATACATCTTAGTAACTTGTGAAGTATCTAAATGATCTAAATTATAATTAGTTAATTTACTAAACCTAGAAAAGTAATATGTACAATCTGGATTAGCTTTTACGCCTCCTTCTTGCCCAATATATAATTCATATAATTCATCATTGTCGTTATCAGTATACCAAGCCATTATAGATTCGTTTTGTTCTACTGATGCATCCCAACTATCTATGGCATTATTAGGTATCTTAATAACATCTAAGATGTTTATGCTTTCAAATAAATCTCTAGATATATTTTCCCCAAAGACATAGCCTATTAAATCGTTTTTTCTTAGAGTTCCATCTATTATTGTTTCAGGTTTAGATATATCAATATTTGTACTCCATATTTCTTTATATTTATCATATTGGCAAGTTTCAATATCTACTATTAATTTATATGTTGCATCTCCATACCCTGTTGTTTCCGTTGTACATATTGTTTCATGTGTTGTTTCATTTTCTACACAATTATGACTAGCAGATATATTAACATTTGGATTAAATGTTACTGATTCAAGTAGAGATGATGTGCTTTCATTCTCATCAAGTGGCCTAGTATAATAGTACCAATCTCCTACTTTTTCCCACTTATAATCTTTATCAAATGCATAATTAATTATCGCTGCTTCATTAGTACCATCAGTTAGTGGTAATGTTGTTACCCCATCACTCGCCAACCAACTTGGTGTAAGTTTTACTCTAACAGCAGCTGGTGTATTACCTTTATTAGTTGCAATAACTGTTTTTGGTGTCGTTGTTCCTGGTGTCCAATTATCTGGACTAACAAAAGCTTCTTGTGTTTCTATTTTATATGTTCCTGTGTCAAATTCATTCTCAAATGTATCACTGCTTGTATAGTAGGCAATAGTTCCTCCTACTACAAAACCTACTACAACTAGTAGTAACATAAAGATTATTGGCTTCTTATTCATATTCCACCTCTATCTTAATTATAAATAAAAAAGAAATAATTAATCAATTAATCTCGATCAATTATTTCATTGTTTTCATTAAACTTTACATCTAAATATTTACGACTTGATAGATAGTCACACATATGAACAAATACTTGGAATTTATTTTTAGGTTCTGGAAGTTCTTCATTGGTATAAGAATTAACATTCCATGGGAATCCTCCCATATGTGATTCAACACACTCTCTAAACATCTTTAATTCTTCATCAGTAAGTTCTATTTTATCTTTATTATCATTAACAAAATTACTAATTAATATTGGATGATTAAAGGCTGTGTACTTATCATGATTTAATCCACTTTTTAAACTATCGTGAAGTATTAATGTCATTAACATAATATCTTTTTCGTTCCTAGTATACTTAGATTTAAAAGATGGATCTTCAAATAAGTCATTTGCTATTCTTGTTGCTACCTTTACATGTCTTACTAAACCACCTTTACCTAATGAGAAAGATGGATGATATTTTCCTGTACTTGATGCAGGGATTTCATAGAAATAATCAGGTAACATATCAAGTATTGTTTCACAACTTTTTCTTATTCTATCATCTTTGATATAAGATAATTCTATTTTAAATTCATCGTGTTTCATTTGTATTCTCCTTTATAATTTCTCTTATGGTTTTAATTATATTATCATATTCAATTACTTTCTTTGCTACTACTTCTATGGCCTTACTATAATCTCCTTGATAGATACAATAAATTGGTTTATCCTCATCATAAAAGAAACCTAGTTCAATACCCATACCTGTTGATGGATTTGATACCTCTGCGATTACTAAATCAAAATCTTCATAATAATTACGATTATGCATATAATCTTTTTCCATGTGAGGAAGTGTAATTATTTTACTTAATTCAGGATCAGCTAAAATAGGTTTATAAATCTTATTAACATAATCACAATTACTAGAATGTGCTAAATAAACTTTCATATAAAATTCTCCAATATCTTATTCTCTACATATATCATATCATATTTTATTTTGATATTCTCTCCATCATCAACTAAATAACCTTCTTTAATTAAAGATTTAATATTATACATATCAATAAGTTCAATATGATACTTATTATAAAAATCTTTTTTATTAATGCCATTTATTAATCTAAAACCTAAGATTAAATGATATGACATTATATCTTGTTCATTTAATTCTTCTTTAGATAACATATGGTTTCCTTTTATATAATTATTTACACTCTTAGTATTATCATAACGAACATTATTAATGTAACCACTAGCTCCTAAACCAAAACCATAGTAATTCTCATTATGCCAATAAACTAAGTTATGCTTAGATTCATAATTTGGTTTACTAAAGTTACTAATCTCATAATGATTAAAACCATGTTCTTTTAAATAATTACAAATATAGTCATACATCTCTCTATCAGTGTCTGTATCAATATAATTTGTTTTATTGATTCCTAACTCTGTATTATCATTAATTATTAAGGAATATGTGGATATATGATTAATATCAAGATTAATTATGTTATCTAAGTCTTTTTTTAAATCATTTATCGTTTCATTAGGGATTGCATAAATAATATCCACATTAATGTTAATAAAATATTTCTTTATTAAATTAATTTTATCTTTAACCATCTTAAAATCGTGTTTACGATTTAAAT
>JAEEGK010018961.1_pt1 | contig 14814 bp, 12 predicted proteins | sample 8958771 | NCBI WGS metagenome assembly JAEEGK01 (sample SAMN16246547, study PRJNA631951) | gut metagenome | biome: gut microbiome; feature: rumen; material: SC-attached | host: Bos | place: Iran: Karaj | collected 2018-10 | reverse complement strand
CGGGGATCATCGGCACAGATTATCGTAAGAATGAAAAGCTCAATGACGGCGAATATGAATGGTTTGAAGAGACGGATTACAGTATTATCGGCGACGGAGTGATCTATGACGAAGGCGGGATCAGGATAACGGTTTCAGGTATATACGATGTTCCGAGCCTTGTTCCCGGTGAGGATCCGTGGCCTGCCGGTGCGGTAAAGGTAGGATTTATCATAGAAAATTATTCCGGGAAGAATGTTGATATAAGGGTTACGTGTAATTCGATCAACGGAGTTGCGACATCATTAAGCTATTTTTATATGATGGGCAATTTCAAAAAGAATACAACCACTCAGGTATATGAGGATATCTATGCATATATTCCGGGAAACGATATCAGTCAGATGGTAATTGATGATGTTCTGATATACTCCTTAAAATACGAAAGGATCGCCGAAGCCGCGGATCCCGTATTCATCAACACGACAGCGGAGGTAACGGTTCCGGACCCTGATCTGACCGGGTATCATCCCATATTCGAAAATGATGCATTTGAGATATATGCCTGCGAGAATACGGACCGGTTCCACGAAGGTTACACGCTGTATCTGGAGAACAGATCCGGTATGAATTATACGGTCGATATAGAAGGAATGGCCGTAGACGGAAAGGGTGTCACGGGAGAAGGAATATACGATTCACTCATACCGGCGGGAAACCGGATGTACACATCGCAGATCTACAGCTATGATTCGGCATATGACACAGCTTCTCCTTATAAAAGGGAAGTAATGCTCAGTCTTTCCTTTAAATGCCTCGATGACGAAGAAGAGAGTTTTTCTACGGGATATATGCCGCTTAATTGAAAGGACTTTGGAAACCTCCCATGAAAGAAAGAAAAATGATACGTCTGTCACAATCCATAAGGGAGTGCCTCCCGGAAAGAAATCCTTCGGGTCACAAGGGAACATTCGGAAAAGCATTCATCTATTCCGGAAGCTTCGGAAGTGCGGGCTGTGCGATCCTTGCGGGACGTGCCGCATACAGGACCGGTGCGGGAATGGTTAAGATATCATCACCCGAATGCAACCGCATCATCATCCAGACTGCACTGCCTGAGGCTCTTTACGATACGGGTTCCTTTGCCGGAAGGATGCATTTGCTCGATAAATGGAGCGATGTGTATCTTGCCGGTCCCGGAATAGGAACGGATGCGGAGGCCGTATCACAGCTTGATGCACTGATAAACGGGAGCGGATCAAAGCCCCTCGTACTCGATGCCGATGCGCTGACGATCATCTCCTCGGATGCGGGCAGGTATCTTTCGGATGACCTGCGACGAATGTCCGCGGAGGGAAGACAGATAATACTTACGCCCCATGAAGGCGAGCTTCACAGACTGCTTAAGATAGTTCCGGATGCACCGACTGACGGAGACAGGCTGTCGCTCGGCATTGCGGTTTCCGAATACTTCGGATGCACCGTTGTCGCAAAGGGTGATGTGACTTATACGATCACACCCGGGGAGGACATTGTCTGCAATGATGACTGCGGCAACAGCGGAATGGCCACTGCCGGAAGCGGAGATGTTCTTGCAGGCATCATCACGGGACTTCTCGCCCAGGGATATGATGCCGTGAAAGCGGCTTCATACGGAGTCAGGATCCATGCCCTTGCGGGCGACAGGGCGGCGGAGGCAAAGTGCGAGCATGCACTCATGGCCGGCGATATCGCGGAGTTCATTTTTTAAACGGGAGTGAAACAGGGGGACGGTTCCGGTGTTTCGGGAAGTTCTTCGAAACATCGGAACCGTCCCCCTGTTTCACCTGATCTGAGCATATGAGAATAGATAAGTTTCTTGCCGACAATTCAATAGGGACGAGAAAAGAGATCAAGGCATTCATAAAGGCGGGAAGGGTTCTTGCAAACGGTGAACCCGTAAACGATCCCGGAATGCATATCGATCCGGACTCGGACGAGATCTCCTTTGACGGACGCACGATCGAATATGAGAAGTTCCACTACTACATGCTCAACAAGCCCGCGGGCACCGTATCGTCCACCAGGGAAGGCGCATCGGTAACGGTTATAGAACTCCTTGCGGATGAAGGCGTGAAGAATCTTTCACCCGTGGGAAGACTCGATAAGGATACGGAAGGACTGCTCCTTCTTACTGACGACGGAGAGCTCCTCCATGACCTGATCTCGCCGAAGAAGCATGTCGGAAAGGAATACCTGGTCATTACAGAAAAGCCCGTATCGGATGACGATATGAAGAAGCTGGAAGCAGGCGTCGACATCGGAGATGATAAGCCCACTCTTCCCGCAAAGGCGGAGATGAAGGACGACGGTCTTCATCTTACGATCACCGAGGGCCGTTTTCACCAGGTGAAAAGAATGCTCGAAGCAGTTGATAACAAAGTGACCTGTCTTAAGAGGCTGAAGATGGGAGAACTCGCTCTCGACCCGGCACTCAGGGAAGGAGAATACAGGAAACTCACCGCAGCGGAACTTGCACTTATCAAAGGCAAAAGTTATAAATAATTTACTGTTTTTTTGCGGATAAAAGTGTTATTATGTTCGGGTCGGATCGGGAAACCCTTCCGATGCACAATCAAATATTTGGGGTGCTTAACTTAGCTGAGATCGGGAAAAGTCCCGAAACCCAATGGAGCCTTAGGGCTCCTGTAACTTGATCCGGGTAATGCCGGCGTAAGGAGGAAATGTTATGTTTTGGAATTCAGAAGACGGTTACTATGTAATGGGGGCCGGCGGATATGCCGTACTTATCGCAGCCCTGCTCATCGCCCTGGTGCTCATCGGAGTTTTCAGAGGCAAAAAGAAGGACGCAAAGAGCAAGTTCTCCGTTAAGACCGTTACTTTTGCGGGTGCGTCGATAGCACTTGCGTTTGTTCTTTCTTTCGTAAAGCTCTATCATCTTCCCTGGGGAGGGTCTGTCACACTTCTTTCAATGTTTTTCGTAGTGTTTGTAGGATATCTGTACGGTCCCGGCGTAGGCTTCGCTGCGGCATTTGTTTACAGCATCCTTCAGTTCATCCAGGGTGGCGGCGGATCGTATATGCTTTCCCCTCTTCAGGTAATGTGTGACTATTTCCTTGCGTTCACCGCACTCGGTGTCGGCGGATTTTTCAAGGGAAAGAAGAACGGACTTATCATCGGATATATAATCGCGGTAATATGCAGGGGTGCGTTCCATGCGCTTGGCGGATATCTTTTCTGGATGGATTACATGCCCGAGGATTTCTTCGCACCTGCCGTATATCCCATACTTTACAACTTTGCTTATCTGATCCCTGAGATGATCCTCACTGTTATCGTGATCATTCTCCCTCCCGTAAGGAAGGCTATCGAGAGAGTAAGGAACATGGCAGATCAGATGTAAAACCATCTGAGATAATGAACAGAGAAAAAACAATCGTCAGGACAAGTTTCATAGGCATCATCGCAAATGTGATCCTTTCGATCCTTAAAGCGGTGATAGGATTTGCGAGCGGTTCGATAGCTATCGTGACCGATGCGGTCAATAACCTTACCGATGTGATGAGTTCCGTCATCACTATCATCGGAGCCAAGGTTGCCGTAAAACGCCCTGACAAGGAACATCCGCTTGGACACGGCAGGGCTGAGTATATCAGCGCTGCCGTTATTTCCGTTCTTGTTCTGTATGCCGGTGTTACGGCGATAATAGAATCCGTAAAAAAGATCGGCAACCCCGGCGAGATCTCCTATGATACCGTACAGATAATCATCCTTATCCTGGCGGTGGGAGTGAAGATCGCATTGGGCATTTATGTCACCGCTGTCGGAAAAAAGGTGGACTCCGATGCGCTTGTCAATTCCGGTAAGGACGCGCTCGGTGATGTGCTTACATCATCCGCCACCATCGTTGCGGCATTCGTATTTATCTTTGCCCATGTTTCGATAGAGGGCTTTGTCGGTATCCTGATAGGATTCTTCATCATCAAGGCGGGACTCGATATGCTCACCGAAACACTCGGTGATATCATCGGAAGAAGACCCGATTCCGAACTGACCGGTAAGATCAAGGAGGCCATCTGTAAGTTTGACGGAGTGTACGGCGCTTACGACCTGATCCTCCACAATTACGGTCCGGAAAAGTATATGGGTTCGGTCCATGTCGAGATAGATTCATCCAAGAGTGCGGATGAGATTGATATGCTGTCGCGCAGGATCACACATACCATATATTCCGAGTACGGAGTGGTGATCGAAGCGGTCGGCGTGTATTCGAGAGATGATTCCCATCCGGAGGTATCCGAGATGAGGGGAAGAGTTTCCGATATAGTATTTTCGCATGAACATGTAATGCAGATGCACGGCTTCAGGGTTGATTTCGAAAACAAGCTGATCCTTGCCGATATCATAATCGGGTTTGATGAACCCGACAGGGAAGGATTGTACAGACATATCGTGGGAGATATAGCTGAGGCGTATCCCGACTTTACTGCCCGTATAGTTCTTGATATAGATGCATCTGATCTGTGATAAGGAGGTATTCCGATGCCTGCAAGATTCAAAGTTGATTCCGAAAAGCCCAATGCTCTGGTCACAGGAGCTTCGAGAGGAATAGGAAGAGCGATCGCCGAAGCGCTTGCTGCGGACGGCTATGACCTTATCCTTACCTGCAAGAATTCCATAGGCGAACTTGAGAAATTCGCTTCATATCTGGAGGAAAAGTATTCCGTCAGTGTATGCGCGGAGCGTGTCGATATGTCCGTTTCCGCGGACGTGCGTGAGCTCTTTGAAGGCATCACGGACCTTGATGTCCTTGTAAATAATGCCGGCATCTCCTATGTCGGACTTCTTCAGGACATGACCGACGAAGCCTGGGAGGATGTTATAGGAACGAATCTCAGCTCCGCATTTTATACCTGCAGATGCGCCATCCCTATCATGCTCAGAAACCATTCCGGAAGGATCTTCAATATCTCCTCCGTATGGGGTAATGTCGGGGCTTCGATGGAGACCGCATATTCCGCATCCAAGGGCGGACTCAACGCTTTCACCAGGGCTCTTTCCAAGGAACTTGCACCCAGCGGCATTTCCGTAAATGCGATCGCATGCGGTGTGATAGATACCGATATGAACGCCGTCTTTTCCGAAGAGGATATGGACGCCCTGAAAAAGGAAATACCCGCGGACCGTATCGGAAGTCCGGAGGAGGTTGCCTCTCTCATAGTGCAGCTTCTCAAGACTCCTTCTTACATGACGGGCCAGATAATCACGCTCGACGGCGGCTGGACCTGATTTCCGACACTTTACTCCACATTATGCTAAAAACTGCTTAAATATTGTTTTTTACCCCTGTTTATCGTAAAATATTTATAGTTATGCGGTGGTCTTCATAACGGTGAATCGTATCTTAAAGGAGTAAGCCTATGTTAGGAACTCTGATACCGCTTTTTGACGGTGGAACACAGGTAAAAGCATATTCCGTATTTGCTCAGAAGTATAATTCCTGGCTCAATCCCAGTATGCTCGGCACCGGAAGCTTAGACGGAGCGGGAACGGTACTTGGAATAGAACTTGTCGAAAGTATGGGAATGCGTACCCTTACCGATGACAAGGCTGTCTTCGTCGAAGTCTCGAATGTATCCCTCTTTTCCGATATAGATGAACAGTTTACGGAGCCGCACGACAAGCTGGTTCTTCTTTTTGATTACAATGTTGTTCCCGAGGAACTGTATGTAAACAGACTGAAGGAGCTTAAGGCATCGGGCTACAGGCTTGCGATAAGAAAGCTTGCCGTAAAGCAGTTTGAAGAATATAAGCCCGTCCTTAACCTTGTCGATTATGTATTTCTCGATCACAAGAAGATCGACATATCCAAGGCAAAGATCTATTTTGAGAAGGTTTATCCGAATATTTCGCTCGTTGCGGTCAACGTCAATACCCAGGAGGATTACGACGTGCTCACCGCGGGCGGCGGATATGATCTTTACGAAGGAAAGTTCTTCAGGCTTCCCGTTATAAATGACGATAAGGATGTAAGCCCGATGAAGGCTACATATATCGAGCTCCTCAATATCGTCAACGATCCCGATTTCGATCTCGATAAGGCTGCTTCAGTCATTGAGCACGATACGGCACTTGTTATCTCACTCCTTGCGATGGTCAACCGTATGACCGTCAATTCCGGAATCTCGACCGTAGGGCATGCGGCGGCAATGCTCGGTCAGAAAGAGTTAAAGCGCTGGATCAACACGGCGGTCACCAAGGAGCTCTGTGCCGACAAGCCCGGTGAGATCACAAGGATTTCGCTAATAAGGGCAAGATTTGCCGAACTGCTCGCACCCGTATTCGGACTTGCTGCAAGTTCATCGGAGCTTTTCCTGATGGGACTTTTCTCCGTACTCGATGCCATGCTCGATAAGCCCATGAAGGATGCACTCGATCTGGTCAAGGTCTCCAAGGATATCTCCGGAGCACTTCTTGACGGAACCGGTAAATATGCTCCCGTTCTCGATTTCATAAATGCGTATGAAAATGCCAACTGGTCGGAGGTATCAAGACAGCTCATTCTGAAAAATGCTGAGGATTCCGCGGTATACGATGCATACACCGATTCGCTCAGGTGGTTCAGGGATCTGTTCTACGGTAAGGACAAGTGATCATTTTATAACCAAAGGCCGCGCCTTGATGAGGTGCGGCTTTTTATATATTACGAAGGTGAATGAATGGACATCGAAACATTACGTCAGGCGATAGACAAACTCTATGAAGAGGGAAGAGCTCCCGAAGCGGAAAGACTTATGCTCGAGGTTGCGGCGGTGGCTGCTGACGAAGGCGAGGATGCGTTTCTTCTTCAGATCCTCAATGAGCTCATAGGTCATTACCGTGAGACCGGTGAGTGGGACAAGGCTTTCGAGATCTCGGACCGTGCGGTCATGATCGCGGGAAGGCTGTTCCCCGAGTGCTCCGTTCCCTATGCGACAACACTGCTCAATGCGGCATCCATGTACAGGGCGGCCGGAAAGCTGGATATCTCCCTTGATATGTACCGCAGGGTCGAGCTTATCTACGCGGAGGTTCTTAAGGCCGACGACATGCTCTATGCGAGCCTTTTCAACAACGAGGCACTTCTGTATCAGGAAAGGGGCGAGTTCGCGAAGGCCAAGGCTCTTCTTATCAAGGCACTTGATATCGACAGGGCTAACGGAAAGGAATACGAGGAAGCTGTATCGCTTGCAAACATCGCGGCTACGATGATACAGACCGGAGAGACGGAGGAAGCGTTAAAGCATGCCGAGGCTTCCGTTGCCCTTTTTGAAAATCTCGGTGTCCGGGACCAGCATCTGTGCGCCGCATTTTCCGCGATGGGAAGCTATTACTATATCAGGGGAAAATTCGATGCGGCATCCGTATGCTTTAAGCAGGGCATGGACATCATGGAGAGCATCCTCGGAAAGAACGGATATTACGAAAGGCTCCGCGAAAACTACGAGGCATGCATAAAGGCGGCCGGAATGAGCAGGGCATCGGAGAATGACGATCATGCAAACGGTGCGCCTTCCGAAAAAGAGGACGCAGCGGGCGTTGCAGCTGCTGGTGATAAATCTTCATCGGATGCTGTTAAGGGTATCGATATCTGCAGAAAATATTATGAGACCTATGTCCGCCCCATGATCGATGAGAAGTTCCCGGAATATGCTTCAAGGATCGCGGTGGGACTTGCGGGAGAAGGCTCCGATGCTTTTGGTTTTGATGATGAGCTTTCAAGGGATCACGACTGGGGACCTTCCGTCGTGCTCTGGATAAGCAGGGAGACCGATGCTGAGATAGGAGAAGCGCTCCGCACGGCTTACGAAGAACTTCCCGAAGAGATGGATGGAATAAAGAGAGCTCCCTACGTTCGCGGAAAGAGCAGAAGGGGAGTGCAGACCATACCGGAGTTTTTCGAAAGACTTACCGGTGCGGCTGAGTATGAAGATATCGACTGGAGAAATACCGAGAGCAGCAAGCTTGCCGCGGCTGTTAACGGTGAGATCTGGAGAGACGACGAGGGAACCGTGACCACTTACAGGGAAAAGCTTTCGAAGGGCTATCCCGAAGAGATACTTTTCCTGAACCTTGCACAGTACTGCGCTCTCTTTTCGAGGGAGGGCCAGTATAACTGCGGAAGGGTTAAGAGCCGCGGTGACGATATGACCTCCCGCATGTTTGCTTACGATGCGATCCGAGATGCAATGAAGCTTAAGTACCTGTCGGAAAACAGGTTCTTCCCCCATGACAAATGGCTCAGGAAGGGTCTTAAAGATCTGGAAGACGGTGAAGCGTTCGAGGCTCTTTTGCTCAAAGCGGAAAAGACCCGGGATTTTGAAGAGCTTGGCTCATACCTTGCGATGGAGCTTTACCGCAGGGATTACATCAGCGACATAGATCCTTATCTTGACCACCAGACCGAGGAGCTTTTAAAGAAATCACTCTGGTCCGCCGAGGATAAGGAAGAGCTTGCAATGAAGATAGCAAAGCTTGAGTTCGAAGCATTCGACAAGGTATCGAACGAAGGCGGAAGGGCATCGTGCCAGGACGACTGGCGTACCTTCAACATCATGCGCAGGAGCCAGTATCTTACGTGGGACAGGACCATGCTCCTTCAGTACCTGTATGATTTCGAAAGGGAGATGAGCCTCGGTCACAACCTCATCACCGAAAAGTACGGACGCATGATGGAATCTACGGCGCCCGAAAGATATAAGGAGATCGCGGATAATTTCCCGGAGCTGTCCGGGGAAAAGAAAGCGATAATAGAACAGATAGTAAAGATCCAGGTGGACTGGATGGAAAGCTTTGCCGCGCAGTACCCGGCGATGGGAGAGCGCGCACGAAATATCAGGACCTCGCAGGACAATGCTTTCGAAACATCCTATGAGACGTACCTCAGGGGTGAACTCGGAACATATTCCGACAAGATGCTCGAGCTTTACGCGAGATTCATCGTTACACTTTCCGGAGAAGGAAGAAATCTTGCATACGAGACTATGCAGAATACCGCAAGGCTCTATGGCTATGACAGCATAGATAAAGCGGAGCGTTTCTTTGCAAGATGACAGGAACCTTTATGAACAAGACTGCCCTTAAGGGGATCGGCAAAAAGAAAACTGAACCGGTCTTTCACATTTCGGCATGCGTTTATGCGGCCGTTATCTTCGCATCCCATTTTATGAGGATATTCGATAATGATTTCTGGGGAGATGAAGCATATTCCATCGGCATGGCAAGGATAGGATTTGACGAGATGCTTAAGATCACCGCCTCCGATGTGCATCCTCCGCTGTATTATTCTCTGCTCATGCTTCTTTACAGGATCTTCGGAGATCACGGGTGGGTCTACCATCTGGCGGCCATTATTCCGTTTACGGTCGTGCTCGTCTTTGCGGTAACTTCCCTTTATAAAAGGTTCGGAAAGGAAGCGGCATTCATCTTTCTGACACTGATCGGTTTTTCCGACAATGCTGTCATATACAATGTGGAAGTGAGAATGTACTGCCTTGCTTTCATGTTCGTTCTTCTTTCATATTATTCCCTCTACAGATGCATAAAAGGAGAAAAGCGGGCGGAGGTTTTCTTTGTTCTCTTTTCCCTGGGAGCGGCATACAGTCACTACTATGCGATGCTCGCCGTGGCATTCTTCTACCTTGCGCTCTTTGTGAGGGCCGTACGTAAGAAGTACAGGTTCGGAAGATTCTTCGCCGTATGCATAGCTACCGTGGCAGGATATCTTCCCTGGCTGATCCAGGTCATAACAACCTTCGGGCGGACCACGGGCGATTACTGGATGACGGAAATACCGGGAGTAAAGGACCTGGTCAAATACTTTTTCCTTTCCGGAAATAAATGGTATTCATATGCGATGTTTCTCTGCACCGCGGCTGTTGCACTCATCTGCATTCTCAAAAGAAAGCATGATGCCGCAAAGGCATTCTGGATATTCTGGGGACTGGCGGGGTGTCTGGGAGTAGTTCTTACGGGCGAGCTTGTTTCGGCATTGCTCAGACCTGTATTTACCTTCAGGTTCATATACCCAGTCGTTTCGGTCATGTGGCTTGTTCTGGCAGCAGGCGTATCGGAGCTTAAGATACGCGGTCTGCTCGCACCCGTCATCATCGTCATCTCACTTATCGTATATGTTCCTTCTTTTACGGACACCGTGCGTTATGAGCGCTACATAGATGAGATATGCGCAGATACGGCCGCCGACCTGCGCTCCATGGTAAAGGAGGACGATATTATCCTCACCGACGGTTCGCACCTTGACTGGACTCTTATAGATTATTATGTGCCCGGAACGGCACATGAGCTTGTCGAAAGCGTTGATAACGAATATGAAGAGGGCAGGACTTATTATCTGTTCTGGTCCGAGCCTCTTACGCAGGACGAGATAAAGGTCCTTGATGAAAAGGGATTAACGGCTGAAGAAAAGATCAGAAACGGACTGATCGGAAATTGGGTGAACGTTTACAAATTAACTGTCAAGATGACATAATTCGGTTTGAATTGTTTATTGTCATATATTTTGTGAAAAAATGACAATAAAGTGTCCGCGGACATTAATCGGCTGTTTTTCCTCAGTTAAGGTTTTCCACCAAAAATCATTAAGAAAAGCTTAATTTTCGGGTTTATACACGGAGTTAGTCACATTATCCACCGAAAAAAAACACTCATTACCCATTATTTTTATGGAAACCATCGAAAATATGTTTTGGTAAATAATGCAGAAAAACAGCAATTTTTGGATGATTTTAATAGTCTGACACCCATTAGCGGTCATGGTAGAAGAAAAACAATTCATTAAATTGTCAGAAAACTTATGCATATAAATCCATGACGAAAGCCCCCTGCTGTATGTTAAAATCTAAAAGATAATTTTAGGTCGCATTGCGACGGAATTGAGGTTTTTATGAAGCTTAAGAAAACAGCCCTGATACTTGCGATGACTCTTGTCCTGGGCGCATGCGGCAAGGGCGCGGATGCAGATCCCGTGCCCGCTCCGGAAGAGACTCAGCAGGTGCAGGATGATACTGAGACCGTAACACCCGCAGAGGATGAGACTGCACCCGCAGTGCCGGCAACCGAGCCTGAACCGGAACCCGAGCCCGAACCTGAACCTGTGGAAGAAGAACCCCTTACATTTATAGAGGATATGGGAACCACGACCATAAACGGATATACCGTAAAGCCCGTTCCCGATACCGATGCCTTCGAATTCGTGCTCGGAATGCACGGCGGCATCAATCTCGGAAATGCATTTGATGCATCCGACTGCACCTGGGTGGCTAATGAGCTTGATTACGAGAGTGCATGGTGCGGTGCCAAGACCACCTATGCCTATATCGACTCCCTTTGTAACGAGGGCTTCAATGTGATCCGTATTCCCGTTTCATGGCACAATCACGTCGATGCGAATTACAACATCAGCCAGGCATGGCTTGCAAGGGTAACGGAAATTGTTGATTACTGTCTCGGAAAAGACATGTATGTCATAATCAATATCCATCACGATACCGATAAGAATTACTTCTATCCCGATTCGGCGCATCTCGATAAGACCCTCAAATATACCGAGGCGATCTGGACACAGCTTGCGGAGCACTTCAGGGACCGCGGAGGCAAGCTGATCTTCGAATGCATCAACGAGCCGAGGCTGAGGGACACCGATCTTGAGTGGTGGTTTTCGTCCGAGAACGATACCGTGCTTGATGCTTACGATGCCCTCATGCAGGCAAACCAGCTCTTCGTCGATACGGTAAGAGCGTCGGGCGGAAATAATGCTGACAGGTTCCTTGTTGTATGCGGCTACTGCCAGATGCCTTCCGCAACCACCTCCGCTAATTTCTCGCTTCCCAAAGACAGCGCGAAGAACAGGATCATCGTGAGCGTACATTCCTACAGACCTTACGAATTCGCGGGAGAGGTCCCCGGAAAGACCGAATTCGGCGAAGCTGCGAAAAAGGACAACAAGCAGGTCTTCTCATCCCTTTACGAGAGATTCATCGCTAACGGCATTCCCGTCATCATCGGTGAGTACGGATGCATAGATAAGTGCAACGATGCCGACAGGCTCGAGTACTACAGGTTCATGGGCGAGTGCTCGGCTCTTTATTCGATCCCCATCATCGCCTGGGACAATAACGAGTTCAACAACACAAACGCCGCAGTGGCCGAGACCTACGGCTTTATCGACAGGGCATCCGGAAACGTGATCCTCAGGGATATCGTGGATGCCATGACCGCAAGCTATAAACAGTAAAACTTTTGCACAGACAGTGACCGGAAATCTTCTTTTTCCGTCCATATAAGTGAAGGAGGAACTGACGTGGAAGATTCTGCGATAATAGAGCTCTTTTTTGCCAGGAGTGAAGAAGCCATAAAGGAGACGGCGTCCAAGTACGGAAGGATGCTTAAGTCCGTTGCGCTCCGGGTGCTCAGGAACTTGGAGGATGCAGAGGAAGCAGTCAGCGACACTTATATGAAGACTTGGAATTCCATACCTCCCACCAGACCGAATGTTTTTTCGGCTTTTCTCACCAAGATCACGAGAAACATCTCCCTGGATATGCTCGATAAGGAGCACGCGGAGAAGAGAGGCGCGGGCGAGATCCCCGCTCTGCTCGATGAACTTGAAGAATGCATAGCCGACAACCGTATTCCCGTTCCCGGAGAAGGAATGGAACTGCGGGAGATCCTCAACGCATTCTTGGAAGGTGAGAAGCCCGAAGCAAGGAAGATCTTCGTAAGAAGATATTTCTTCGGCAGTGAGGTGAAGGAGATCGCGCAAGTTTACGGACTTGGGGAAAGCAAGGTCAAGATGACACTTGCGCGCTCCAGGGAAAGACTCAGGAAATGTCTTGAGGAAGAAGGTGTTACGGTATGATCACTGATAAGAACAAATTACTCAGAGCCATCGGCGATATCGATGACAAGTACATAACGGAGATCCTTTCGGAGGATGCGGAAGGCAAGCAGAATGTGGTGAAGGTGCCTTTCAATCAAAGGCCGATCATTAAGAACATGAAGTATTACCTTCCTGCAGCCGCAGCATTTCTGATGGTTGTCGCATGCATCAAGTCAGGTTTGTTCTCCAATATGGGAGCTGCGTCGAGCGGCGGAAATACCGCGGACAGTGCCGCACCGCAGGCTATGTATGATGTATCACCGGTAGCGGAAGATGCATATTATGAATCCGAGGCCGTATGTGATTCCACGGCATCCGAAACAAACGGTGCTTCTATGTCGGAAGCGGCAAATTCGAAGGATGATAATTCTTCCGTCAACTATGCTAATCCCACGCTTTCGGAGGATGCGGTGGATATGATCAATCCATTTATCGAATGCAGGACTCTTGAAGAAGCTGAAGAGATCGCAGGATTTGAATTTAATGTTCCGGATGATCTCGAGCCGGATCTGGAGGCGCAGTACCGTGCTCTGGAAGGAAAACTCATCGAAGTCATATATTTTGATCGCGGCGAGGAGATCTACCGCATCCGCAAGGGAACCGAAAGCGATGTCAGCGGCGACTACAACGATTATTCGGTATCGGTATGTGTAGATGCAAGTACCTGGGCGGGTGAGCTTAAGGGTTATAAGGAAGGCCTCACAAACTGTGCTGTCTGGACAGGTGACGACGGCTTCGGATACTCTCTTACCACCGCAGCGGCTCCCATCAAAACAGACAGAGTCTGTGAGATCATAGGCCTCTTAATGCAGTGATCCGAAAGTGCTATAATACGCGTATGAGTGATAAAAAGATAATCGCACTTACATTTGACGACGGACCTTCTGATACCACATCGATGAAGGTCCTGTCCAAATTGAAAAAGTATGGCGTCCCCGGAAGCTTCTTTCTTATCGGACAGAACATAACTCCCGAAAGGGAATATATCGTAAAGGAAGAACTTGCCTACGGATGCGACATAGAGAATCATTCGCTTACGCATTCCGACATGACCAAGCTGGATGCGGAAACTATCCGTGCGGAGATAGAAGAGACCTCCCGCAGGATCACTGCGATCACCGGAAAGGAGCCTGAATTTTTCAGGCCTCCTTATATTTTGTACAATGATACGATGTTCGAAAATATTCCCTACATCTTCATCTGCGGACTTGCCTGTGACGACTGGATCCCCGAGGTGAGTGCGGAGGAGCGTGCAAAGAAGGTTCTTGAAGGCGCGCGAGACAACATGCTCGTTCTTTTACACGACAGTGAGGGAAATGACAATACTGTCGATGCGCTTGATATCATTATCCCGGAACTCAAAAACAGGGGCTTTGAATTTGTTACGCTGAGCGAACTGTTTAAGAGAGCGGGTATTGATAAAAGTAATGCCAAAAAGATCGTCTATACTTGTACGGATGACTGATCAGGCATCTGCAAAGGAGTATTACCGTGAAAAGAAAAATACTTATGTTGCTTATGGCCGGTGTTCTTTCTTTTGCCATGATGGCAGGCTGCGGAAATAACGCTGAACCCGTAGCGGAGGTTGAAGAAGAGAAAGAAGAGGACAGAAGCGTTTCGGACGCGGTCGAAGATGAAGACGAGCCCGAAGAGGTACAGACTCCCGAGCCGGAAGAAGAGCCCGAGGTTCCCGAAGAAAAGGAACTCGACATGCCCAGATCAGATGCATACGAGATGTTCCTTGCGGGAGAGATGGATGTCACCGTTCTTGAAGATCCCAACGACCCTTATGCACAGTACATGATCCCCGCAAAGGGAACCTATTCATATGATGAACTGATCGATGCGATCCTCGGGGAGTATCCGGGAAAGTACGATGTCAAGTACACCATGTTCAC
>JAEEGK010018959.1_pt1 | contig 14817 bp, 8 predicted proteins | sample 8958771 | NCBI WGS metagenome assembly JAEEGK01 (sample SAMN16246547, study PRJNA631951) | gut metagenome | biome: gut microbiome; feature: rumen; material: SC-attached | host: Bos | place: Iran: Karaj | collected 2018-10 | reverse complement strand
TCCGCATACTCAAGATCTCTTTTTACCTTATCCTCATCCAGCATATCCACTGCGTAGGGCATGTCGGAAGGCGCAGAAATCCCGTTAGTCCCGTAGGTGTAATTAAGGATAGCGATCCTTATGCCATTCTTCTCAACAATGTCCACTGCATCCTTCTGCTCCGGGCTGCCATTTATCCCCACCACAGTCATTTCGGGATGAGCGCTCTGCCAGTAATCAAGCGTATTTACGATACCTCTTTTGCCCTTATCAAGTGCATGGTTCGTGGCATGACACACCACATCAAAGCCGGCACCGGACAGAGCATCTCCGATCTCATACGGCGCGTTAAAAGCCGGGTATCCGGAGACTCCCAGTTCCTTGCCGCCTATTATGACTTCCTGGTTAACAATAGCCAGATCGGCGGCCGTTATGCTATCTTTTGTTTGGGAAAAGACAAAGTCGAAGTTGTAGTTTCCATCCAGATCCTGCGCAGCTTCCTCAACCGGAGTGTGAAGGAGGATGTCACCTACCATTACCACAGAAACACTATCCGGCGCCGAAACGCCGGATGTCATTACAACAGATGCAATTAATGAAAGTACCAGATTTAAACCTTCCATGATCATTTAACTGTAAGCTTGTCGATATATATGCAGAGCTGCTTTACCACTTTGGAAAGCGTTCTGTACTGAAGTCCGAGATACGCAGCCACAAGAGCCATGACAGCAGCTGCTATAAAACTGCCGATAAAGAAATTCACAAAAGCCACAGCCAGGAAAATACATGCGCAGATAAAAAACGCCATCATCGGTATCAGCGTCCTCATCATCTCCTGATGGATCTCAGTAAGCTTAAGTTCAAGCCCCTCGCGCTCTTCCCAGATTTCTTCCTCCGAGATAACGTCGAAATCAAGTTTTTCAAGATGCCTTAAGTAATCTCTGAATCTTTTTTCCATATCCCCTCCAACACATAGTTTATAGTAAAAGACATATCTATAATATCACATGCATCGCAATTCCGTCACCAAATCCCCTATATGTTGTACCATCTTCAGATTGAAACGGTCGTTGCCCAAAATCGCCTCATCGACATTACATTCCTCCTGATCAGGAGTGCATTCTCCGCAAATATCCACACCTATGATATTTCGCCCGAAGTTCTTTTTCTCTGTAATAAAAAGCGCCCTGACAAAATCCATTAGCCTCTCTGTTGTCATATCACCCTGGTCCCAGTTAGTGATGATCTCATCCCTCTTAAGTACGTCTTTATCAACAGACAGATAAACGGGATTTTCTGTATCCGGAAGCCTTATTGTGCCGTTATCGTAAAAGACATCCTCCAGATCGTAAAATATTGCCCTTTTTTTGTCCTTTTCATCAAGCTCGTCTATAAGTCCCCTGTCAGCTCCTATTATGTGAATATCCCTCACAAACGGATTATTTTTGATAACGTCCAGCACCCATCCTCCGCAGGACAAAATATCAAACATCGGAGCCTGCATGTCTGGATGATGATCCAGGACAACAAGAGAGAACGGCTCTTTTATCATTCCGGTATACAGTGCCGAAATGTAGTGATAGTTGCCATTATCAATGAAATGCACGCCACGGGCAAAAGACATTCCATCGTCCCCATAGTCCTCCGAAATCCTGCTCAAAATCTCTTTTTTGGCCTCATCGTCGCAATAACAGTTGGTTCCCGAAATGTCCTTCATGTCAACAAAACGAGAGCTTTTATCCTGAAGATAAAAGCTCTCATGATCATAGATTCCTGAAAAATTTAGTATCGTAACATTTTTGTTCATATCACTTTGCCAGATCTGCCAGATGGATAATGGCATCTTCCTTCATGATGCATTCGCCGTGCTCCTCGATGAACATTGCCTCAGGTGAATTCACCGTCAGCATCTCGGAGTACTCAACTCCTGCTCTTCTCATATCGTAGATCACGCTCTCCTCAGAGGACATAAGTCCCGCAATGAGATAGAACGTATCTTTGTGCTTGTAAAGAGTAGAATCAACAATTGGAAGCTTCTGAACCACCTTGGAGAATCTCTCGATGTCCTCAAGGTTCTTAAACTCCATCATATATTTAGCGTACTCGGAAAGAGGCTGGTAGCTGTAATCGCTCTCCTCAGGCTCTTTGGGCAGTGTGCCTTCAAAGTCTCTTGCATAAATCCTGTTTATTGTATCGGTAACGTTGGTGATGACCTCGTTGAGAGCAACGCCCTTGTCTCTTCCGGTCTTCTTCTTGACCTCGTCCACCCTCTCCTGAGTCAGGGTCTTAAGGATGGTCTCAGCTGCTCCGCGGATTCTGTCAGCTGCCTTCTGAATGTCGTCGTTACTCATCTTAACTGCAAATATGCGGACGCTTCCGTCCATCATCATGTTCTTGCTCATCATCATGACCTCTGTCTCAGGGTCATAATCAAGCTGCGCCCCAACTTCCTTGTTGAGCTGTGCAAAGAAGGATGTGGTGTTCTCTGCACCATTTACAACCGCTTCGGGAGTCAGGCCGATCTCATGGAGTTCTGATGCTGCGATACTGCATTCTACTGTTGTTTCATTCATTTTTACTATGATCACTTTGCATCATCTCCTTTCTGAAATAAGGCTTCTTCCTCAAGTTAATTATATTACTACGCCCAGGTACAGTCCACAATAGAGGGGTAAAATTTCTATTAAGATTTTTACAACTTATAATGTTTTCCCCTGAAATGACGAATAATAAAGAGAAAATAAAGCAGTCGTAAAATTATCATAAAACAGAATTTTAATGCGCTTTATGATGATTTTTATGATTGTGGATTTATATAATTAAATCATAAGAATAACTAAAACCATGATCAAATGAATCAAATATGACTTTTATCAGAATAAAAAATCAGAGAAGGAGCACAAAAAAATGAGAAAAGGATTAAAGAACCAGAAAGTTGTATCAGCAGTTTTAGTAGGAATTTCAGCAATGATGGCACTTTCTACGCCGATGACAGCTTATGCAAGCGAAGGTGATATTCATCCTTTTGACGATGGAAACACAGAAGACCATGCAGTTACACCTGAAGTTACAGAAAGCCATATGGCTGACAGTGTTCAGGAAGTAGCTGAAACAGCTTCTGAATCAGTTGATAGTGCAGAGACTGCAGTTGATGCTGTAGCTGATCAGATCATCGAAGAAGTAGCTGTTACTCCTCCCGCTCCTGAAGCTCAGGCAGCACCTGAAGCACAGGCAGCTCCAGTACCCAGCGTAGTAGACTCTGCAGAAAAAGACCTTGTTGACGCAGCAACGGTTGCAAAAGACGACACCAGCTATGATGCTGCTGTTGAAGCAATTGATAAAGCCGATGATAAGCTTTCAGATGCTGAGGCGGCAGACGTAGTTGCACAGAACGAAGCAGCAAAAGTAAAGGAAGAGCTTGCAGAAGCAGCTGACAGCGTTAAGTCAGCAGAAGCCATCGCTGCTCTTGCTGACGGAACAGCTATGGATGCTCAGAAGAAAGCTGATGAGCTGGTTCAAAAGATTGAAAACGCCGAGAACCCTGATGCTCTTTCAGGATATGAAACTGAGCTTGCAAAGCTCATCACTGATAGCAATACAGACCTTGCTATGAAGAGACAGGTATATGACAGACTTAAGTCCAGTTATGACGAGGCACTTAAGGCACTTAAAGCCGCACAGGAAAACCTTGATCAGGCAGAGAACGATCTTGACGATGCCCTGGACGGAACCGATGAAGCAAAGGGTGCTATACAGTATGCACAGGAAGCACAGCTTGAGCTTGAAACCGCAAAAGCTAACGTTGACAAACTCTCAGAAGCTCTGGATGCAGTTCAGGAAGCTGTTCAGGATAAGCATGATAATGCAAATGCTGTTAAGGATGCCATGAATACTATCGGTCCCAACACCAATCCTACCTGGGATGTTCAGCGTGATGTTATGAAGAACGCAGTTGTAGGCTATGTAATGCCGGAGCTCAACGGCGTTAAGCTCTATAAAGAGCTTGAATCTGCTAAAAAACTTGTTAACCCCGGTGACTACCACTGGGAGCGAGTACCCGGATTTGACCATCAGGATTATAACTATTGCGTACTGAGTTACATAGACGAGTCCGGCAATAAAGTCGAAAAGTATTACAACTTCGACCGCATGAATAAGACGATAGGTGCCAGCAGATATGACGGCACGGGAGGCTCATACGGATTCTTCATGTTTGAGAAGTCTGCTGAGGAAATCGGTGCAGATAGCTTCCTCCGTGAGCAGTTTGGAAAGAAGAATGATACACAGCTTAAGGAGATGGAAAGCAATGGAGATTTAGATGTCTTCGCCTATGAGAAGGACGGAAAGACAGTCTATATGACAAGAGCTCAGTATACAGCAGGCATTGCAGACGGAACCATCAAAGAGGAAAACGGTACAATGACGATAGATGGACTTGCAATCCATCAGGTCATCCAGAATAAGAATAACCTGTATCATGACGCAAACGTCCTGATGATAGCCTCCACAGGTGATGCCAGCAAGTATCTGTACACCGATAAAAACAAATCCAATATCATCAAGAATGCTCTTAAGAACAGCCAGGGAGACGCTCAGGCTATAGCTAAAAAGATTGAAAAGATTGAAAAGGACAATGCAGCATTTAATGCATTCTACAGTGACAATAATATCGCTGCCATTGCTGCTGACAAAGATATCTATGATAACAGCTATGACATATCCCTTGCAAAAGCTGAGCAGGCTGTAAATACTGCTAAGCAGGAAACACAGAATCTGGAAGATGCCATCAATACTCTGAAGGAGGGAAGAGCTTCACGCAAGACAACCAGCGTAGCTAAGATCCTTGGTGATAGCCAGATCGTTGCTGATCTTGGTCTTCAGAACATGAGCATCGCTCAGGCAATAGCACACCTTACCCAGAAGCTCAAAGATGCTGAGGATAAAGTTATTGCAGCAGAAGCTGTCATGACACAGATTGAAGAAGCTGCAAATAATGTCAATAAGCCAACATTTGTAACTCCTACAGCTGTTACACCTGATACTCCCGCTGCTCCTGCTTCAGATGGAGAGGCAGCAGCTCCGGGCGAAGCAACACGTACAGTAGCCGTTGCAACTGCCACACCTGCTGCAACTACAACCCCTGCAGCAGCTCAGGTTCAGGCTCCGGCACCTGCTCCGGCAGCTGTAGCACAAGAAGCACAGACACCGGCACAGGCTCAGGTTAATACACCAGCAGCAGAAGCACCTGTTGTAGACATCGCAGACGAAATTGCTCCTACAGCTGACGCACCTGCAGGTATCAATGAAGGAAGCATTCAGAATCAGGAATACACAGGAGATGTTGTAAATATCACTGATGAAGAAGTAGCTCTTGCTGATAAGGCACCTGAAGGCGAGTTAAAAGCTGATGCCAAGTATGACACCCTGGGTAATGTAGATGACATGGCAAAGAAGCCAAATCTCTGGTGGTTCCTCATCATCTTGTTACTTGGTGAAGCAGGCAGAGAAATGTACAAAAAGCATCAAGAGAAGATGAAAGAAAAAGAGGACAACATTCAGTAAGAAAGCAGTAAGTAAGATATAAGAAAAACCACAATCTCTCAAAAAGGGATTGTGGTTTTTTTGTTTCTGATTTAATTCTGTTTTCTGATGTGCTTGCTCTCTTCTGCTGCCTTTATAACGTCGGGCTCAGTTCCTGTCTCGCTAACCTCTCCGGTTGCTTCACACCTTACAGTCACACGGTTCGAACCTCCCACGGTACAGGTAAACATGGTAAAATCCCACTCTCCTGCTTCCATCTCCTCCACATCATAAGCGCCTAAAGTCTCGATGTTGGCAACCTTATAGTGGAAGCTGATCCCGTTCATATCCGTCACGATGACCTCTTCACCGGTCTTAAGCTCGGGAAGTGTGCCGAAGTGCTCCACGTAATTGTGACCGCAGACGATCAGGTCGTTATCGTAAGCAGAGCCCTTGTATCTGCACACAGAAACCTTGGCATTGTCCTTACTCCACTCATCCTGAATAGGTAGTAAAAGACCTAACGACGGAATCTGCACTGTTCCGATAAAACTTCTGCCTTCCACATCCACAATGGGCATTGGCCCATTAAAATCACTTGGAAGCACCGTGTCAGGCATCTGCTGTATAACGCCAAGCAGGAGATTGTCAGATGAGGCTCCTGCCTGGGCGTTCTCGTCAAAGTTATGTTTGACGATGTAAGCAGCAATACATATTAGAATTACGCCAATGGCGATGTAGATATATCCTTGAATTTTTTTCATGCGTTCTTACTGTTCTTCCTGATGCCTTTGATGATCAAAAATACGCCGGCGATAACAAGAATAGGAAGTGGCCACCAAAGCTGGCCTGTCTGAGGAAGTCTTCTGGCTCCGAGAACCTGTGGAAGATCCCTTATTGCTCCAAGTACTTCCGGAAGATCAGGAATTCCCGGGTTATCAGGTGGATTTGGTGTATCAGGCGGATTTGGTGTATCCGGTGGTGGTGGCGGCGGTGGATTAAAGCTGTTGGTACAGATATACTCAAAATGATGTCCATTCTGAATAACCTGAATTCCACTGCTGTAGCCTGATGCTACATTTACCTCCTCAACCGAAAACTGGTGGTCTCCTGAAACTCCCCACTCATAGTACCAGTCATTTTCTGAAGAAAGAGTTACTTCCTCCATGAACTCGCCGTCGCAGTAAATCCTGAAGGTTACTGTCTGTGGACGGTTAGCTGTATTTCCACTGTCGTTCCATCTCTTGCGGAGATTACAGTGAACGCTTGCTATCTTAGACTTCTTGGGTGATGCTGATGGGTTATAGTTAACTCTGACATTTCCTGTCTCTGTCATTTCAAGAATAGGCACCGGATAAAGGAAATTCACAAAGGAGTGAGTATAACCTCCTGCCTCTACCTTATCACTTAAAACATAATATACACCAAGATCAAGATCCGTATAATATGTCTTACCATCTCCTTCAGATAATTTCTCTGCCACAGGAGAAATGTTATTCTCCTTTATGTAGGCAAGAAGGTTATCTGAATCACTTGCTTCTTCATATGAAACAAAGTGTTTCCATGCATCATAATCAAAACCATTGTTAAAGCAATCAGAATCTGTAAAAAATCCGGCAAACTGTTCTGTAACAGTGTATTGTCCCTTTTCATCAATTGTAGCAACCAGATAAAGATGTGACGGAACACTTGCCATCAGTTCTTCATCAACTGATAAATGTGTGACTGTAAGGCTTCCTTTTTTCGCCATGTCTATATTAGCTGTTGACACAGGCGCAGCAAACACAGTCTCACCGGGCAGTATCAGTACCATAAACAAAGTCATGATCACTGCAGCTATTCGAATATAAATATTCTTTCCTAGCATCTTCATAACTATCCTCTTAACTCTTTGCTGCCTTTTTCTTCTTTTTTCCTCTGTTTGAGGTGAGCACCATAAATATAATAAATGCTATAAGAAGCAGCGGTGCTCCGATAAATGGAGCAACTACCAAATTTCCGTATCTGATCGCATCCGCAGGAACGATCAGTCTTGTTTCTTCATTATAATCAACACGCTTTGCTCTCACCAGAAGCCTATGTGTATTTACACCGTAAGGCGTACAGGTAACCAGCGTGACGTATTCTTTTCCGGGTTGGATTGCCAGATCACTTGTCTCTTCAGGAAGAACGATGTTTATCTGATCCACCTGATAAGCAAAGGTCTGATCCAAAATATGCAGTAAAAATGTATCTCCCACGATCATCTGATCAAGATCAGAAAAAAGCTTGGAGGACGGAAGTCCTCGGTGTCCGGAAAGCACTGCGTGGGTGCTTGTGGTTCCCGTAGGGAATGATGTTCCCTCCAAATGTCCTATACCAACCTGAAGAACAGATTCATCTGTTCCGTGATAGATAGGAAGGTTGACTCCTATGTTCTCTATCTCTATATAACCGATAATTCCGGTTCCTGTAGCATCAAGGATGCTGTTGTACTCGCTAAGCTCTTCATCACTGAGCTCAAAGTTCATTCTCTTGTCTACCAGAGCTTCATTATAAGAATAAGCTGCATCCCACAGCTTTGAATAATCTTCCTCGGTAAAAGAGTTCAAGGCTTCCTGATAGGAGGAAATAACACGGCTCTGGTTCTTACTGTTAATATAATTACTCACCGATGGGTATAAAAAAACCGCAAGTCCTACAAGAAAGATAATTCCGAATATTATATTGGGAATCTGTTTTTTTAATTTCTTACTCATCTATATACTTTTGTTCTCGCTTGTTGTTGAATCAGCACTGTATTTCCGGGAGCCCGGAGGCTTCCCGGATAATACAGTCAGTTTCATTTATCGAAACAAGATTCAATTTATTTAGAACTTTTTCATACCCTAAAACTATAATACCAAATTTCGTTAATTACTGTGCGTTAGCTTTTCTGCGAACGATAAAGTAAGCGATTCCTGCAACGATCAGAACACCACCAACGATGTAGAAGATTGTTGTTCCGATTCCACCTGTTGAAGGAAGTACAAGACCTGTGTTGTTAAGAACCTTAACAGGCTGATACTCTGTGAGATTTCTGTCCATAACTACTTCCTGTCTTGCTGCAAGCATTGTGTATCCTGCAGGTGCAACTTCCTCCTGAAGGTAGTATTTAGCATCATCATCAAGACCTGCTACAAAAGCTTCACCGTTCTCATCAACTACGATTGATGTAGCTGCTGTTTCGCCTGCCTTAGCGGGACGATATCCAACCTTGCCGTCTGCAAGTGTCTCCTGTACAAGTGCGAGCTGGTTTCCGCCCTCAAGAGCATCCCAAAGTGTGAACTCAGCACCTGTAAGTCTCTTCTCTTCATTACCGTTCATTGTGTACTTAATGATCTTGATACCAAGTGTCTTAACTGTTACAGGTACAGTCTCAGCAGACTTGTTGTTGTCATATACGATGTAAGCTGTGTTCTGCTCAGGAACATAAACAACTGCATTCTTGTTAACCTCTGCCTTGTATGTAAGAACGATATTCTTACCTGCGTTTGCAACTACTGTATCTTTAGGAATTGTAAGCTTGTACTCAAATGCAGCCTTGTTATCCTTAGTTGTAGCTACGCCGTCACTCCATACTGACCAGTCATAAGCCTCTCCGTTTACAAGTACGTTCTTGTCAAGTGTAAGACCTGCTGTTGCAGTATCAACAACCTCAATGTCCTTCTCAGCTGGTGACTCAGGAACCTTGATTGTGATTTTGTACTCAACTTCCTTGTCGAACATAGCGTCAACTTCGATGTTCTCTTCCTTAGTTACAGTTGTATCCTCGTTCTTCTCCTTGATTGTTACGTCCTCAAGTGTCTGAAGAGCTGCCTTTGTACCAAGACTTGAAAGAACAAGGTAGTAACCGGGCTCAAGACCTGAAGCTGTTGCTGTTCTGTCAGCGCCTGATGAGAATGTATCTGATGAAATAGCAAGTTTCTTCATATCCTCTGTGTTAAGTGCATCAACAATTGCCTGTGCATCCTTTGTTGTTGCTTCGATGTAGTAACGCTCTGTGTTTGATGCAGCCTTTGTATACTTGAATACTCCTGTGTTCTGAAGAGCCTCTGCAAGTGCTTCTGACTCTACATAATAAACTGCGCTGCCACTCTGTGATGCACCGTTCTGATCAAGACTGATAACCTCAGCCTTTAAGAACTGGTAGTAGGTGTAGTCGATAGTCTTAACACCATCAGCACCCTCTTTGAGTTCGTTCTCGATTGTGATGCTTACTGTGTCCTCTGCTGCAAATGCTGTTAAGCTAGCACCCATGATCATGGTGGCAGCAAGAATTCCTGTGAGTAGTTTCTTAATTCCTTTCATGTTTCCTCTCCTTTGAATCTTGTTTTTTGCTTTTTGTTGCTTTGTTACTTTTGTTTCTATATCAGAATGACTTTCTCTTTCTAAAGAGCATCATTCCCGCAAAGGCTATCGCTATCAAAAGCGCGCCGATTGCTACATAACATGTAGTTCCTACTCCTCCGGTTGAAGGAATAACGTTTGTCACAACATTTCTGTTGCTGACAACAACATCGCCGTAGCTTGCTGTTTGTTCATTGAAGGTCATATGGTATCCGGTATCTTTTGTTTCAACACCGCCAACCTTGATCTTGTTCTGACCTTCAGCGAAGTACTCCTGCCCATTGTACTTATATACAACTGCGTAAGTAGCAAGGTAGGAATCGGACTCTTTTACGCAGTACTCATATGCATTACCTGCATCATCGAAAAGCGGAAGTCCTGTAACTGTCTGCTTCCAATCATTATCGGATGACAGTACCACTTTTGTTCCTGTATATAGCTTCCATTCATTGCTTCCTGCAGATCTCTGCCAGATATCAAGCGGCAGAGCTGAATGTCCGTTATTATTAACATTACCTGACATATCAATCCACTCTTTGCTTACAGTAAGACTACCTGTAAGAGTGTTATTGAATGCTACATCATAAATGTCACCATAGGTGTAATCGATATCAAATACCAGCTCAGCACCATTACTTGTATCAATTCCCTTAGGAAGAGTCAGCTTACATGTTGCGAGTACGTTACCGTCAGCATCTTTATAGTAGATATCTGCTCCAAGATAATAGAAGTCCTCTTCAACCTTGTGCTGTACATCTTTGCTGTAACCCTCAGGGTTGGCCATGTTGCTGCCATTGTATTTCTTGATGAAGGTTGTATACTTCTTGCGGACCTGAATCTCCACATAATATACTGTGTCATCATACTTGATTCCGGAAATATTTCCCGGTGTCTCAGTTATCTTGTAGTTATAATTTCCTTCAAATCTAAATGGTATTGAACCAAAATCAGCAATTCTGGTGTTATTACCATCTCCTACAAGTGTAACTTCTGTGTTCTCAGGCATTGGCTGTGCTGACAACGTTACAGTCTTTCCTGCGCTATCCCAGGCTTGAAAGCCTTTTTCTTCATCAGCCTCTATCTTGAAATTAAAGGACTTATCGCTACCCCACACTCCGCCAATGAAGTTCTTGGTCACCTGGATCGGGCCTACCGGTGCGCTATAGTAATTACATACCTGAACAGTCTCGATATCCCCGCCAACATGTGCCTCAAGGGCCTCATCGTAGTGATTTGGTAAATCTCTTGAATATACCTTTCTGAGGTTAACACCGCCGGTACCGTAATTATCTAAACCGGTGTTGGAATCCACTGTTACATCATACTTAGTAACACGTGAAATAGCGTTTTCCTCGATGATATAACTGCTATTTGAACCATAGTCATATCCAATGGTAAGACCATCAGCAACCTCTTCAACCCTGTAAGTTCCTGCAGGAAGACCTTCAATAGTCCACTGTGCGTTGTTGTTATAGGTTACGTAGTATTTCTTGCCGCTTGGATACTCGGTTGCAACTTCTCTTCTTCTTTCCCAGTTTTCCTCATTTGGAACGAATCCGGTAAATACTATATAACTTCCATCATCTACCTTTGTTAACCGGAATGTTACCTGCTGCAAAAGAGCTTTTTTTGTATTATTTCTTACAAAATCTGATCCATAATCATTTATTACCATCTTATGGATTCTAAGAAGTCCGGCTCCGGTATTGAAGAACGCAAGCTTCTGAGCATAATCAGCAGGCTGAATCTTGTATGTGTCACCCTTAGCAAGAGCTTCAAAATATGTGCCTACATGACCCCCGCCTTCAAGCTTTGCCGTATTGACCCATGCGTGGCCGTTATTATAGCCTGACTTAATCTGATCTTCTGTGACTTTGTAGTAGTTGACCGTCTGATTTTCTTCTCCGGGATTATCTACTCTTACCAGAATGTATCCCGAATCCTTCTTGATATCTGATCCAGAAGCATTAGAGACATCATTCTCTGTAATTACCAGACATATCTTCTTGGATTTGTCTCTGTACTGATAAAGGTATCTATAATCATATTTAAACGAATATGAAATATCAGTTCCGTAGTTCTTGAGGTCATTTTCAAGAGTCTCAAGAGTACCATCATTCTTAACTACTCTTACTTTGAAACTGAACTGCTGATTTCCTGGATCTCCACCATTCAAGTACTTGTAAAGAGAAATTCCAACTTCTCCCGTTGCAGTTGTATTGTCGAAAGTCGGAACACCTGTAATCACCTCACCGTCAGGTGAATTCTTGTGATATATCGGAGCACTCACCTTATAGAAGATTGTGTCAGTAAACTCATTGAGTTTCTGACAGGTTACATCAACTGATGCATAATAAACTGTATTATCCGGTGAATACGCCTTTCCTTCACTATCAGTAGTTCCATCAGTTTCGACTATTGCAAAGTAGAAAGTCTTTGTTTCTCCAACTCCCTGTTCTGTGAACTGGTAATTTGGACGGTTCTTTTTGTCAGCTTCATCACCAAAGCCAATAGAATTGAAGGTTACAACCCCAGGACTTTCTTCAGTATTTTTAACTGTTTCTACTTCAGTCCATCCATTGTTTTCCCATTTGTAAAGAGTGAACTTAAATCCGCTAACCTTGGAAGGCTGTCCGTCAACATTCTTGTAAGCCTGGAACTGAGCTGTTCCGCTTATCTGCTGAATCTCATCGTAGGTGTTGTGGAACTCACCCCCGATCACTACATTAGGGAATACTACCCATCCGGATGAAGGCTCCTTGTTGGTCCAGGTTGCATACTTCTGTCCGGAGATCATAACACCTGCCACGCTACCGGCACTGTATACGTCGGTTGCATAAGGGAAGTTCCAGATAATTGTTCTGGCAACCTTGTCCTCCTTGGTTCCTTCAAGGGTATCTGATCCTGCTTGTACACCATCGTTAACCACGATATACTTCTGAAGACCAACGCTTCCCGAAGCCATAACATTGAAGACAATGGTCTGATCAGAATTCTTCTTAATGGTAAGTCCGCCATTCTGACCTGTTATCTTGTAAAGGTTACTGTCATCTACAGTCACATAATATGTTCCAGCAGCATAGCTTGTCGTATCGATGATATTAAACAGAGAACCTGCTGTTGTTGACTGGAAGAAAGCGGTCTGTTTTCTATTTGTTGCAAGATCTTCAGAAGCAGCTCTTACATATGCCATCATGTCTTCAACAACATCACCAAGTTCTTCTTCGGTATATGTTGTATCAAGTTTGATATGATCTTTGCCTTTCTCATGGGTTACATTGTCTTTGTATGCTGTAGGCACCATGAAATATGCATCTTCACCCTTAAGCGTGAATTTACCAGTTACAGAAGCTGCGATAAATGTCTGCTCTACAGGGTTAGTCATATCATTACCTGTCTGAGAATTTGCATATACTACCTTTGATGCAAAGTTAGTCTCAGATTCATTTACCGAAATCTGATATGAAGTAATACCGAAGTTTACTGCATCACCGAGAACTGACTTGAATGTGTCCGTTCCGGGATCATGCTTCTGATAAGCAATAACCGCAAATACCGAGAAGGTATCAGAAGTAAACTCAACCTTCTGCTCATCTCCAACCTCTGCTGAAGCCTCTGTAAGAGTCTCAACCTTGATATCCTCTGATGTAATATCTGTTGCTTCCTCAGTTGTTGCAATTTCTGTTGCTTCCTTAACTTCCTCTTTGATAGGAAGGTGAACAACTGCCAGATCCTCACTGTTATCTGCTGCAAGTCCATCTGAGAGCTGCTGGTCCTTGAATTCCATTGTTACAGTGACCGAACCCTCTTTAGGCTGGATCTCTTTATCCTCATAGATGAATGCAATATCATACATGAGGGTGTTGTTCTCGCTGAATGTCTCTGCTCCGTCCTTACCGGACTCATTTGCTATAGCATCAGCATTCTCGTTAAGTGCATTGAGATATGCATCGTAATTGTAGTTTGATGACTCAGGTGTAACTTCTGCAACCTTGAGCTGGATTCCTTCAGGGAATACTCCGCTTCTTGTGGTTGCGATCTTAACTGTTATCTTGTTGTCTTCAAAACTAAACTCTGTCTCTTCACAGGCCTTGAGATACTTGAAAGCAATCTCTGTATCCTCAGTAACTGAGATAACATCGCCACTCTTTGTTGTGATGTCATAGCCTGTAACTATTACTTCAGGAACTTCTGAAGTCTCAGCAGCTTCTTCAGATTCATCACTGCTCTCTGTAGCTTCCTCAGCATCTCCATCAGCAGTCTCAGCTTCTGCAACTACCGGAGTGATTCTGGCTATTTCGCTCTCCTCGTAGAAAACTCCCTCGTAGAAGTAACCGTCGATGAGCTCCTCAAAATCTTCGTTAAACTCAATCTCTTTTGTAATATTAAGCTCTGCTGCTTCCTGAATCTCTTCGCCATTGCTATCAATATATCTGGCTGTAAGCTTAACTGATTCTGCAGCGACAACCTCTTCCTCTTCAACATCCTCAGATGTATATGTGAGAACTACTGTCTTATTCTCTTTGATCTCTACTACGTCCCCACTTGCAAGTGTTACTTCGTAGTATTTATGCTCATCGGCATCCTGCTTGGCAGTGATAACTGTTATCACTGCACCGTCAATGGTTGCCTCCTTGAATACATATCCTTCAATCTCTCTTGCTTCGCTTGAGAAGTCGATACTGTCTGTAAGACTGATCTCCTTTTCATCTGCAAGAGCATCACCGTTTTCATCAATATAAGAAACTGTAAGAACTATATCCTCTGAAAGCTCAACCGCTTCTGCGTTCTTAAGTTTTTCCTCTGCTTCCTTGGCTTCCTTTTCAGCCTTCTCTTTTTCTTCGAGCTCTGCTTTCTCTTTTGCCTCTAGCTCTGCTTTCTCTTTTGCCTCGAGCTCAGCTTTTTCCTCGTCTGTCAGCTCATCTACAGATTCATTGTTCTCTTCTTTTG
>JAEEGK010018957.1_pt1 | contig 14817 bp, 13 predicted proteins | sample 8958771 | NCBI WGS metagenome assembly JAEEGK01 (sample SAMN16246547, study PRJNA631951) | gut metagenome | biome: gut microbiome; feature: rumen; material: SC-attached | host: Bos | place: Iran: Karaj | collected 2018-10 | reverse complement strand
GAAAAAAGGACGACTCGGAAAACATGGACATACCCGTCATGCCACACCCAGGCACCGACACCCAGGCATCGCCATATCAGAGCCGTCAGACAAAAGAAATAACATGAAATTAAAACATTAAACAACAAGAATATGAAAAAGACAGTATTATCAATGCTCGCGCTGTTCCTTTCGGCTGCGACGAGCACATGGGCACAAGACCCCATCGCACTGACATCGACCGATGGCGAGACTTGGACGCTCGCCTCGATGCCCGCCTACGCCGTGGAGCTGGAGGTGGAGTACTACAACGAGGTGACGCTGACGGACGGCAGTGCCATCACAGGCCTCAACGACTACAAGGAACAGGAGATCTGGGTAAACTACACCCGCTCGTTCACCGAGGGCAAGACCTCTACGGTGTGCCTGCCCTTCGCCTACACCAAGAAGGCGGGTGACGGCTCGTTCTATGCCTTCACGAACATTGAGAAGGTGGGCAGCGAGTACGTAGCCACGATGACCGAACCCGGCACAACTACACTGGAGGCCAACACACCGTACCTGTATCTGCCTAACGCCACGGGCAACGTGGACTTCGGCGGTGCCTACACCATCCCCGCTGAGCTGACGGCAAGCTCTACCACGAACAACGGCTGGACCTTCAAGGGCACATTCACGACTATTGAGTGGACAACCGCCCCTGTAGGCACCTACGGCTTCTCGGCACAGAACCAAGACGGCATCAGTCAGGGTCAGTTCGTGAAGGTGGGTGACTACGTGCGCATCAAGCCCATGCGCTGCTACCTGGAGAACGAGAGCTTCGCCGGTGCCCGCGGTTCGAACCGCGCTGCTGAGCAGCTGCCCGAGACCATTAAGGTACGCCTGGTCAGCGCCAACGGTGAAGTAACCGCCATCGGCACTATCTCGACCAAGACGGGCGAGGGAACGATAGACAACGGTGCCTGGTACTCGCTTGACGGTCGCCGCATCGAGGGCAAGCCCAGCGTGAAGGGTGTGTATGTCAAGAACGGTCAAAAGATAGTAATTAAGTAATAGGAGGTAAAAACTATGAAAAAGAAAGTATATCAGAAAGCCACGATGAAGGTCGTGAATGTTGAGAGTGAGCAGCACCTGTTGTCGGCCAGCGCTGTCGAAGGCCCCACAATGATGAGCGGCACAAGCAGCAACTGGAGCGAGATACAGTAAATCATCAATCATCAGTCATGGGGACAGGTTTTGGGGGTGAATCAGCCATTCACATCAAACAGCCTGTCCCCATATATCAGTAATATGCACCATCATAGCAACGAACAGTTTTTCTCACTACTCAGATATGCGCTTGGAGCCGCATCGTCGTTCGATGCCTGTCCCACCGAGGCAGAGTGGCGCTATATCTACGAACAGGGTGTGAGACAGTCGGTCATAGCCCTGCTCTTCACAGCCGTCAACCGGCTGCGCGGTGAACAGGAGCCGCCACTGGAGCTGACCATGAAGTGGGCCACGGAAGCCGAGGACGTACGTGCGCTCAATGCCTTGCTCAACAGCGAGTCAAAGCGGCTCACCGACCTGTTCGAGGCTGAGGGCTACCATACCGCCATCCTCAAGGGACAGGCCAACGCACGGCTCTACCCCGACCCCATGAGCCGACAGCCCGGCGACATCGACATCTTTGTGGATGGAGGCATGGAGCGGGTGGGTGCGCTGCTGACGCGGTTGGGGCTGATTGAGGAAGGGGAGAAGCCCCAGGGGCACCACTGGCATCTGCCTGAGGGTTTCTCAGAGGTGATCGTCGAGGTACACCACCGGCCGCTGCCACGGACGGACAGCGACACCAGGCACACAGACCGCATACTGGCCTACCTGCAGGAAGAGTTCGAGAGAGCCACCACGCTCTGTCCCGAAGGCTTCAAGGTGCCCTCTATAGCCTACGCGCTGGTTATGCAGCTCTCGCACCTGCGCCGCCATGCTGTCATCAATGGTGGCATAGGTCTCCGTCAGGTCATCGACTACTACCTACTGCTCAACCATGCCACCGAAGCAGAGCTTCAGCAGTTGCGCACCCAGGTGAAACACTTCGGCATGAAGCAGTTTGCTGCTGCACTTACATGGGTGCTCCAGCAGACGCTCCATCTGCCTGCCAACAAGATGATAGCCAAGCCCAACCGCTATCGCGGTGAGTGGCTGCTGAGATACATCATGGAGGGCGGCAACTTCGGTTTCTTCAAGCCTAAGGACGAGTCTGACAAGTCTGATAGCATTTTGCGGAGCGTATGGAAAGGACGCGTCAATGCCTTCAAGACCATATTGGTATGGCCCGAGATGGCAAGGCCGATATGGCGGAGCGAGTGGGATTTTCTGTCCTACCTTATAAGCAGTATACCCAAGCGCATCAGGCAGCGCACGCTCTTCTTCAGTAAAACACCACAACAATCAGAATAATCCGCCCATCAAACAATGAAACAGAAACAGGGATACACACTAAGACACGTTTGCGGAAAGCCCGTGGTGATGTACTCCGGCAAGGCCGAGGGGCAACGCAAGGTTTACCAACTGAGTGACGCCGCAGCATGGCTGTGGCATAAGGCAGCTGAACAGGGCGACTTTACCGTAGAGAGTCTGGCCCATGCACTCTGCGAGGAATACGACATCACGCGCGAGGATGCGCTGTCGGATGTTGCTGAGCTCACGGCACAGTGGCAGCAAGAGGGCATGGTGGAGTAGACTGGGTCTCGGGGCTTTTGTGTGATATTCCATTTTATTCTCTTTTTTCTCTCCTGCTTTTTTCGTTTTTCTCTCTTACTGGTGTGATTTTAGACCAAAAATTATACTTTGAGGGCTGAAAGCACTATTTTTACTATAATTTTCTGAAAAAACATTTGCTAGAGCAAAGAATATTGTGTATCTTTGCACCATAAAAAATTTACGCTATGGCAATAACAGTATTGAGTGCAAAGAAATACGCAACAACTCTGAAGGTGACCATCCAGAAATCTGGAAGGTTAGGCTTCACAGACGACACATCGAAAGCCCTGAATTTATCAACGGAGAAGTATGCAAAGTTTGCACAAGACGACGAAAATAACATCTTATACCTTATTATATTAGATAAGAGCGACGAGGATGCTTTTGATATAAAAATCTCGAGTGGATACTATTATGTGTCCACCAAGGTGATGTTCGACGCGCTGGGATTCAAGTACGAAGATGGCAACATCATGTTCGATCTGATCCGGCAGCCCTCTCTTGACGACGTCCTTTCAGGACAGGTATATTACATGAAACAACGTCCAACTAAAAATAAGGAAAGGAAGAATGATATAACCGAACCATGAAAAAAGGCCCCGAATATTAGAGAATATCGCGGGGCGCACGCTGACGGTCCTCTGACAGTTTCCGAGGCTAAAAGAGGCCGTTTGCACTTCACTCCCAAAGAAACTTTGGTCATAAAGCGGCTGCAAAGTTACAGTTTTTTTTGTTATCCGCCAAATAATGACCTTATTCCAAGGGTAATATTTATAAATATTTGTATAATATAGATTTTATATACAAGAAAGGGTAACAATAATATGTACATAGACCTAGTGAACCAGATTTTAAAAGAGACCAACAACGGTCTTGACATCATCACCGACCTGATTCCAGATCTCGATGATGCAGTGATTAACCACAAGAAGGCATTCCGCCTGCGTACTGACGACCGCACACCGTCGGCTCACCTCTATCCTCCCAAGGATGGTGACGACAGCTGGCACGTAAAGGACTACGGCATGGGCGAGAGCGGCGGCTATTTCTCGGCAGTCGACCTCTACATGTGGTTCCGCGGCTACAGCCAGGACAAGTTCCGCATAGCACTGGAGGAGCTGGCTGAGCGGTATGGCGTTGAGAAGTCGCTGTCGTACACAACCAACAAGCCCGTAATTGAGAAGCGCGATGCCCGTCCCGACGAGATTGGGGCAGCGCCGCGTGTCACGCTAAAGCCAGGACTGGACGGCATTGACCTGAGTTGCTGGGGTGGCAGGGTGAAGGCTGAACACCTGACGACCTACGGCTGGAAGGCCGTCAGCGAGGTGGCCATCACCAGTGGTGACAAGGTCATCACGCGCAAGCCTACGCCAACGTACCCCATCTTTGCGCAGGTGTGCGACTTCGTCGACAATCAGGGACTGACACAGCACTTCTACAAGGTCTATGAGCCGTATAACCCTGACAAGGCCCGCCGCTTCCTGATAGCAGGCAAGAAGCCGCAGCAGAACTACATCTACGGACTGCAAGCCCTCCGCAAGTGCTTTCAGGACCGGGGTGACGAAAAGCTGCCGGTGCTGCTGCTTGTCAGTGGCGGCAGCGATGCCGTCTGTGCCCTGAGCTATGGCTACCTGGCCGTATGGCTCGACAGCGAGACCAAGGGACTCAGCGATGCCGACTACAGTATGCTGATGAAGTACACCCACCGTCTGGTCAATATTCCCGACATCGACTCCACCGGCATCACGGCAGGCCGCCGTCTGGCTCGCAACATCCTGAGCATCCACACGGCATGGCTGTCGGACGGCGACATGGGCGGCTTGCACGACAACCGTGGCCGCCGCTGCAAGGACTTGCGCGACTACTGCCGTCTGAACCCGTCGCAGCAGGCAATGGAGAGGCTTATAGCGCGTGCCATTAGTGCTAAGTTCTGGACGACGAGCACCAACAACATGGGCAGGAAGGAGTACGTTTTGAGCCGTACGTCGCTGGACTATTTCCTCGAGTTGTACGGTTTCTACACGCTGAAGGACGAGACCCGCAAGGAACCCGTTTACATCCACATCGAGGGCATCGTCGTAGAACACGTCACCGCCAAGAGAATTGTCGGTTTCCTGAAACAGTGGATGACACAGCAGGGACTGCCCAAGGCACTGCAGGACAAGGTGCTGCGCAGTCGCGACCTGCCTACCAACAATGTCAGCACGCTGCGCGAGCGCGACGACTTGGACTTCAGCCGTGCCACGGCTACAACGCAGCGCTTCTACTTCCGCAACTGCTGGGTAGAGGTCTCTGCCGAGCGCATCACCACCCACAATTACACAGAGTCGGACGGCCACTACGTATGGAAGGACAGCATCATCCCCCACGACTACCGCACAATGAACGACCAGTTCACCGTCACCACTGACGAGGACGGCCAGTACATCGTCACGCTATCGGAAGACGAAAAGGATTTGAGCAACCTGCTGAAGTTTATGGTCAACAGTTCTCGTCTATACTGGCGCAAGACCGACGAGTACGGAGAGCCGCTGACCCCCGAGGAAGAGTTCGACCAACACCGCTGCCTGGCAAGTCGTCTGGCCAACCTGGGCTACCAGCTCCACAGCCACAAGTCGGAGTCGGAGGCATGGGCCACCATCTGCATGGACAGCACCATGGCCGAGAGCGTCGATCAATGCAACGGCCGCAGCGGCAAGTCGTTCTACGTCAACGCCATATCCAAGACCGCCAAGACCTTCACCATCGATGCCGGCACCACATCGTTCAAGGACCCGCGCTTCCTGTTCGACGGTGTCACCAACGACACGTCGCGGGTGTTCATCGACGAGTGTCCCAAGACATTCGACTACAACTTTATCTACGGTATGGTAACGGGCGACTTCCGCGTGGAGGAGAAAAACCATCACGCCTATGTCATCCCCTTTGCCGAAAGTCCGAAGTTTGTACTGGCCACCAACTTCACCCTACAGCGTCACGACCCATCGACCGAAGGACGCATCTGGCCACAGCCGTTCTCGGACTACTACCACGTGAAGACCCCGCAGAACGACTACCGGGAGACGCGCACCATCCGCGATGACTTCGGCAAGAACCTGATGGGCTCTGAATACAGCGAACACGAGTGGCAGCTCGACTATGCCTGTATGATCCAGTGCGTGCGTTTCTTCCTGTCACTCAAGCCTGGTGAGCGTCGCATCATGCCACCTATGAGCCGCATTGAGCGTCGCGAGCAGATGGCTGCCGTGGGTAAGGACTTCCACCAGTGGGCCGACGACTACTTTGCCCCCGATAGCGGCAACCTGGACTGCGACCTGAAGGCAGAACAGGTGCTGAACGACTTCAACGCGGAGACCAAGTTCGGTTGGTCGCCCAAGAAGATGACGCAGCACCTCAACGACTATTGCAAGCTGGCCGACCACATCCAGTGTCTGAACCCTGCTACAGTCACCCATAAGCAGAAAGACGGCGAACGCTGGGTAAAACGCGACAGCAACGGCCAGCAAAAGAGCTACTATTACGTACAGTCTGTCACAACTGCCGAGGAAGCCATCGGCACCGAACCGATTCAGGCAAACCTACAGTTTGAGGCCGACCCGACATCAGCCATGTCGAGTGACCAGCCGTTCTAATTTCGAAATATCCATTCTCTTTCAAAGCCCGTCAAAGAGCATGTTTCCAAAACTCTGGACGGGCTTGCTTTGTGATGTTACAGATACAGATGCTACACATGCAATCACTTCTTCCCCACTATATTTTCTTTTAAGTTCTAGCAACATAATTATTTGCATTCTAAGTGTACAAGTGTAACAGCTAACAAAGAGAGGACAGTAACCTGCTGACTGACAATCTATTCACATCGAAACAAGTGTGCTACACATGACGATACAAATTAGACACACATCACCTACAATGCCAATCTGTAACACAAGGACCATGTAACAAAAGATACTTTCCTGCTTTACATGGAGCGATTTCTTCGATGTGAGGGAGCGGCTTCTTTTATGGGAAGGAAGCGCTCGGAGATAGGGAAGATGCCGCTCGGAGATAGTTGCATTTTTCTTTAAAAAAATTCGCTGAAACATTTGGTGGTTTGGGAATAATTTCGTACCTTTGTAACTGAAAATAAGATAGTTCAGTGGAGCTATTCTTGGATAATCAATTTTTTATTAACCTTTTAAAATCTTTTACAATTATGGCAAACAAGTATGCACTTCAGAAAAACACAAACTCGAAGTCGTTGGCCTTTGGCAAGTATTATGGTCGTCCGCTGTATGACGACAAGTTCGTTGAGCTGGACGAGTTGGCTGACTTTATCCAGGCTCAGGCCTCGGTGAAGCGCTCGGACTGCAAGGCGGTTATCGACGAGCTGGGCAACGCCATCCAGCACTACCTTGGTCAGGGCCGCAAAGTGAAGGTGAACGGTCTGGGCATCTTCAAGCCTGGATTCAGCTCTGCCGGTGTCAACGACATCACCCAGTGGAACCAGGACCGCGACCTGAAGAAGACGCACCTGCTGTTCACTCCCGAGACGGAGAAGGCCGACAAGAAGCGTGTGACGCTGGCCACGAAGAAGGTGACGTGGGAGATGGCCGAGGTGGCTGTTGACAGCGAGGGCAACGAGCTCGTTGGTCGCAAGAAGATTCGCGAGGCCAAGGGCGAGGAGCAGGAGTCTGGAGACTAAGCCTTCTGCCCTGCGGGGACTCCAGTTGTGTGTGTGTTGAGAGAGAGGGAAACTCGTATGATGTACGGGCTTCTCTCTCTCTTGTTTAACCAGCGTAATCGCTCGATGCCGGCTCAAGGGCTTTTTCCCGGAGATACTTCAGGCGCTCCATGGCACGATGACGGGCTTGGAAGAACTGGAAACGATAGACACAAAGTGTCAGAATAAAATAGCATCCAGCCTGAATCCATAGGATACGATATTCAAACAGCACATCCTGGAAGGAAGCCCCCATTGAGTTCAAACGGATGTAGGCACGCGCTCCAAAGGTACTGGGGAAGAGCCAACTGACACCCTGCCAATAGCTTGGGATATTCGACTGCGGCCATGACACACCCGTCATGAACAACAGCGGTACTGACACAAACACGACGAGCAACATCACATTTTCGCGATATTTGACAGTACACGACACCATCATCCCGAAGAAAATGCTGGCAAGAATGTAGGGAAGCATCAATTTGACGAGTGAATCCCATGTGGCCAGCTGAGGGAAGTGGAATAGACGTGGGACAACGACAGTCAGCCAAGTAGCCATAATGAGGAATATCATCAAATAGCATAATGCCTTGCCTGTCACGATGGGCAGGGTATGCTGGTATCGGGAGTCACCCACAGGGAGGAGGTTGCGATACGGATTCTCATCACGGGCAGTACCTGCTGACAGTCCGATGCCAAGGACGAGGGTTTGTTGCAATATCAGCATCAGCACGGCAGGAAGAACCGACGAACCATAGCCTGCTGACGGATTGAAGATGGGGACATCCTCATAGTCCAAGGGACGAGCTGCGATGGCCTCTTCACGGGCGGTGTAGTGACCGCCAAGTTTTTTCTGCAACTCAGTTCCCATCTCCATGACAACAGCCTGTGCCGCCTGGAAAATCGCCTTGTATGTCAGCATCAGACTCATATCACAATAGACACTGACAGTCCCTTGCTGCATACGATAGACATCGGATTCAAACGAACTTGGTATCAAGTATATGCCCTTCACGATTTGACGACTGACAAGCGACTTGGCTTCGTCCAAATCTTGCGCATAATAAGCTATTCTGACATCAGATGTGGCATCGCACATACGAATGAACTGACGCGAAAGCTGACTATGCGATTCATCGACCACACAGACAGGTACGTCGTGGATGCTCTCATTATTGTATATCCACGAATACAACAACGGATAGACCAACGGCACGATGACAAAGAAGATAAGCACGCCCTCATCTTTGACCACCTGAACCATCTCCTTGCGCCAGATGTAGCAGGCATCTTGCAATCCTTTATACAGCTTATGGAATATAGACATAGGTGAGCATTGCATTCTTGATTTTCTTCAATACCAACCATGGCAACAGCATAAAGGCTGCCAAAGCGGCAAAATGGAACCACGACTCTATGAGCGGATAACCATTGAACACGGCGGTTTGGTAAATCATACAGTAGTGACGAAGTGGAAACAGCCACGACAGCGACTGCAAGGGGCCATCCATGCCCATAACAGGGTAAGCCGCACCTGCCATGGAAATACTGAGTACAGCCCATAAAGAACTGATACTCATTGATATGCGCAATGATGGCATCAGTCCGAAAGCAAAAATACCGAAGCCCTGAGAAGCCAGCACCTGCATCAGTCCTAATAGTATCAGCATCCAAGGGCTACCCAGATGTGGGAACTGTAAATGGCAGAACACGTAGTATTCGTAGCCGAAGACGATGGCCAACCAAATAAGCGTCTGAGGCAGAAACTTGCCGAGAATGGCTACGAGCATATTGTTGTCAGCCCTAGCCAGCCAATCCTTGCCTGAGTCGAATTTCAACTCAGTACCCACAGAGTAGGCAGAGATGAGAAAGATGAAGAGCATGATGATTCCCGGCACCATGAAAGAACTAAGATAGACATTATAACTGCTCCAAGGGTTGGCAATCTGATGCACATCCAATTTGATAGGCTGCAAGAATGCTTGTATTTGCCGGGCAGTATATCCCTTGGCGCGCATTGTGGCCTGCCCCACTCCCGCCGAGCCTAAAGTGGAAATCGTCTTCATATCCTTCATCAGCATGGAGCCCGCAGCTAGTGTCGTATTGCTGTAATAATAGGAAATCTTCGGCTGACGGCTGGCTAATAGTTTCTCTGTCGTACCTTTGGGGATATATATGAAACCGTATATTTCGTTTCTCTGGATGGCTTTGCGCGCCGCAGCCACAGTGGGAAAATGCTCTACAACCTCTGACATCTGGAGGGCATCCAACCGTCGTATCAACGAGCGCGACGTGGTGGTATTGTCCATGTCAACCACACCAACAGGCATATCAGTAGGAAGCCCATCGTCCATCATCGAAGTAAAGAAGAAGATAACCAGTATGGGGAAAAACACCATACAGAAACGGTAGATGTGATTCTGGCGCAGAATCAGCAACTCCCGCATCATGATATCATATATCTGCCTAAGCGTTTTCAATGGCCATTGGTCAATTATTTCACGATGAGCGACATTCCCGGACGCAGCCCCTCAAACTTCTCAACGGGACGAGCCTTCACCTCAAAGGTCTTCAAGTCATACTCTCCATTGGCCTTGGTAGCCTTCCACACAGCATACGATCCCTGGTCCTTCATGTAATAGACTTTCATCTCCACATCTTTATTAAAGGCGGGAACAAAAGCCTTGAAAGTCTTGCCGACCTCCATGCCGTCCAACTGGTCTTCCCGCACGTTGAACGTACCCCACAGGTCACTCATGACGGCGATGCTCATGATGGGAGAGCCCGTACCTACCAGTTCACCCACCTTGGGATAAATGTCGGTGACCTCACCTTCCATTTGGGCTACCTGCACCGTTTCGCTAATATAGGAATTCACTTCATTTACAGCACCTTTGGCACGACCTACCAAGGCAGCAGCAGCCTTCTTGTCCTCCTTGCGGGCACCATTGCGAGCCATCTGATACTGACTCTCGGCAGCCTTATACTGAGCTTCCATAGCCTTGTAGTTGGCATAGACCTCGTCGCGCTTCTGTTCGCTGACCACGCCTTCGTCAAACAGGCGCTGAATACGCTGATAGGACTTTTCAGCAATTTCCAGACCGGCCTTGGCCTGTTGCATCAGTTGGAAAGCACCCTGAATCTGTTCCTGGCGGGCACCATTACGGGCCATCTCCTCCTGGGCGGCAGCAGCATTCTCCGCACTCTGTGCCTGTTCCATCTTAGCACGCACCTCAGGAGCGTCGAGAATAGCCAGCGTATCACCGGCTTTAACATAATCGCCTTCCTTCACCCGTATTTCCAAGATACGGCCAGGCACTTTACTCGACACACGATACTCGCTGACCTCCACCTGTCCCTGAACCACCTCTGGTCCACGGTCCAAGGCAAAAAATCCAATAACTGCAACTATGACTACCACTGCTGCAAAACCCACAATGGCGAGCAGAATGTTATTATGTTGTGTTTTCGCATTCATATCTCAATTCTTCATTTTTCAATTATCAATTATCAATTAGTGCGAAGCCCGCTACTGTAGCGTACCCAGCGCTTTCTGTAGGTTAACCTGACTGAGTTTGACGTCAATCTCAGCATCTATTTTCTGTGACTGCGCCTGCAGCCATGCTGTCTGCGCCTCCATCACAGTGGTTGACGAGATGACACCCTCGCTGAAACCAAGGTTGGCCATGCGCAGGTTCTCATCAGCTTTCTGGATGCTGGCCTGTGCCAGTGCCAGATTCTTGTTGGCCTCATTGACGCGGAACGTACTTTGGTTCACCTGCAAAGCAATCTTTTCGCGAACCTCTTCCAATTCAAGACTGGCAATGGCCGTGGCACCCTTCGAAGCACGAACTTTATAGGCCACGTCACCCCAGTTCCATATCGGGACGCGTACCATCACACCGACATTCCACACACCGGAGAACTTCTTCTCAAAGCCATTGAATAAATTAGGGTTCGTGACGGCGTAGCCACCCATCAGTGCCACCTGTGGAAGGTTTGCGGCCTTAAGGACATTCGTCTGCTGGCGACTCAAGTCCACAATATTCTGTAACTGCCGCAGTTCAGGGCGAGCAGCGCCATCACCTTGTGAAAGGACAGCAGAAGCGTCAACCTCTTGAGAGAGGATGGAGGGTGCTTCCTCTTCCACCAGCGTCACCTGTTCGTTCATGGACAACCCGCAGAGCTGACAAAGCAGCATCTTCGAAAGCACCAGTCCGTCGTTGACCTTTGTGAGCATCATCTCAGCCTCGTTGACCTTCACGCTGACGCTCAACCCTTCTGCACGGGTGGCAACACCTTCCCGAATCATTTTCTGCACGTCATCGTCCAGCTTCTTCACCAGGCTGAGATAGCCCTGTGCCAGTTTCTGCTTATGACGCAGCGACACCACCTGCCAATAGGCTTGGTCAATACTATAAAGCGTAGTCTGGCGGACGTTTTCTGCACTGTTAGCAGCCATCTCCTCACCGATGTCAGCCATTTTATTGAGGGCAACGATAGCACCACCCATAAACACGGGCTGTGTCACCATGATGGCACCAGCAAACATATTGCGGGTATCTGTATGGAAGAGGTTAACCATCTGCTGACCTTTAATGTTCAGCGCATTGGCAGCCTCTGGCAACAGCTTTTGCTGGATGACCTCCGGCGTATATCCTAACTGTGCCAACTGAGCCATATAGTCCTGAGGTAGGAAAGGTAACAATTCTGGAAGATTCGCTCCCACTTTCGTTGCCATAGTAGTACCCAGGTTAGAAAGTGACTTCTTTTGGTCGTCACTGAGCAGAGAAATCTCCTTGCTCATCCATTCATAGCCTCCCAAAGCACTGACGTGCGGCAGGTATTTCGTCCGTGCCGACTTGCGCAGGTTGGCGGCCACCTCCTGTTTCACTCGCGAGACACTCATCTGCTTGTTGTTGCGGAGCGCCATGGCTCTGCAACTGTCCAGCGACAGCAGCTGCTGGGCTACTGACGTCTGAGCAAGTCCCGCAAAAAGGAGAGATAAACCGATAATTCTACTTTTCATATTTATTTAGTAAAAGTAAAGTTGCGCGAACCGATAGCCTGACCGTCACAGAAGATGCTCACGTTATACTGACCACCGCCAAGATACTCATTGACAGGCCAGTAGAGGGTCAGCGATGTCTCCTCACCCGTGTACTCAATGGGCTTCATCATCGACCAAGCCAGTTGTTTTCCAGCATATTCAAAAGTGCCGCCACCGTTAAGCAGCTCGCCCTCAGGGGTCGTAATGCGCACATAGACATTGCGCGTGCCGTTTGATGCAGTTACGTTCTTGGTGATGGTAAAGCCTACGGCGAGCGTCCTGGCCTTGGATATCTTCTTCTCGGCCTTTCCTTTCTTGTCTAACGGCGACAGCGTGATACCCGTAGCGTCAAGCTGGGCAGCAATAGCCACCTTCTCTGACAGGGAAGCTTTCTGGGAAGACAGTTCCTGATTTTGCTGGGTGCTTTCCGCCAACTGGTTACGCACGCGGTCGTTCTCGTCCATCAAGTCCTGATTCAGACGGTTCAGCGAGTCAATCTGGATGACATACGAGCGCAGTACAGCACGGACGGTGGCGAGTTCCTTCTTCAGTCGCGTAATCTCGGCAGCATCACTGGCATGGGTACGCTTCAGCTCTTCCAAAAGCTTCTGTGTGCGCTCCTGTTCAGCAGTCAGTTCAGCAATGATAGAGTCGTTCTTGATGAAGGTCTTCATTTCGCTATATTGAGCTGCAAAGTCCTGATATTCTTTCTCCATCTCCTGCTTGTCCAAGGCAGCCAGCTCCTGCATGTCCTGATTGGCCTGTTTCTCCTGCATCAGGTTATAGCCCAGATAGCCTATTCCTGCTAACAGCAACACAAAAACAGCAATAACTACTGATAATACTTTCTTATTCATATTGATGCGCAAAATTTCGTGCAAAATTAGTTTTTTTCCATGAAACAGCAAAGAAAACTTGGAAGTTTAGGAATATTTCACTATATTTGCAACGTTATTAACGTAAACGAAAACGAAAACGTAAACGGGCTGATGGCTACGAAGGGCTTTCTACATAAGGTTTTCGACCTCTATTATGACGGTTTTCGTCAGATGACGCTGGGGCGCACGCTGTGGGCCATCATCCTCATCAAACTGTTCATCATCTTCGTGGTTCTGAAGCTTTTCTTCTTCCCCAACTTTATCAAGGAACATGCCGACAAGGGCCAAGAAGCGGACTTCGTTGCGACCCAGATGTTGAAACGATAACGATAACTCAAAACTTAAAACTCAAAACTTAATACTACATGACAAACCTACTTCTAAACATCGATGCCGGCGCCATTGACTGGGCAAGAGCACAATTTGCGCTCACGGCAATCTACCACTGGCTGTTCGTGCCGCTGACGCTCGGACTGGCAGTCATTATGGGAATCTGCGAAACCTTCTGGTATCGCACGCTCAAACGCTCTGAGGGTGCTATGGTTGACACCTTCTGGCGCGACACGGCGCAGTTCTGGCAACGTCTCTTCGGCATCAACTTTGCCATGGGTGTGGCTACGGGCATCATCCTCGAGTTCGAGTTCGGCACCAACTGGTCGAACTATTCTTGGTTTGTGGGCGACATCTTCGGCGCCCCTCTCGCCGTGGAAGGCATCCTGGCCTTCTTTATGGAATCGACCTTCGTAGCCGTGATGTTCTTCGGTTGGAAGAAAGTGTCACCGGGTTTCCATCTCGCTGCCACCTGGCTGACGGGCTTGGGTGCTACCATTTCGGCATGGTGGATTCTGGTAGCCAACGCGTGGATGCAGTACCCTGTAGGCTGTGAGTTCAATGCCGACACCATGCGCAACGAAATGGTCAGTTTCCTCGACGTAGCTCTGTCACCTTTTGCCGTTGGCAAGTTCTGCCATACGGTCATCTCGGCATGGATCATCGGTGCTATCTTCGTCGTAGCCGTCTCATGCTGGTATCTCATGAAGCGTCGTGAGGAGCGTCTGGCCAAGGCAAGCATTAGGGTGGCAGTCATTGTGGGCCTCATCGCCACGGTGGGTGCAGCCATGACGGGCCATGTCAGCGGACAACAGGTGGCCAAGTACCAGCCCATGAAGCTGGCAGCCATGGAAGCGCTCTACAATGGCGGCACCGACCAAGGTTTGACGGCCATAGCATGGGTGAACCCCCTACAGCAGCCTGACTACGAGAACCTACAGGAGGCTCCGCTAAAGATTGACATGCCCTACGCACTGAGCATCATGGCAACGAACGACCCTCACGGCTACGTGCCTGGCATCAACGACATTCTGAACGGCTATACCCGTCCCGACGGTACGCAAGAGCCGTCTGTCGACGAGAAGATAGCACGCGGCAAACAGGCCATCACTGCGCTTGCGGAGTACCGTAAGCTG
>JAEEGK010018953.1_pt1 | contig 14819 bp, 11 predicted proteins | sample 8958771 | NCBI WGS metagenome assembly JAEEGK01 (sample SAMN16246547, study PRJNA631951) | gut metagenome | biome: gut microbiome; feature: rumen; material: SC-attached | host: Bos | place: Iran: Karaj | collected 2018-10 | reverse complement strand
CTGAACGAACTATTCAATTGAAGAAACTATTTATTCCGGTAAAATGAAGAAACACCTGTACGAACCTCCGGTAACGCAGGAGGTAGCTCTTTTTTCTGCGCAGCAGCCAATCTGCGCATCTGATGTCCGTACTGGCGGACAGGACGTTCACGACTATGAAATCGGAGAAGACTTCGATGATTGGGACTAATTCTATGGAGGACAAGAAAATGAAGAAGATTACATTCGCAATCCTTGCAATCGCATTCATCGCAGCGTTCAATTCCTGCAAAGAGGAAGAAGAAATCCAGACCCCGGAAGAGGATGACTGGGAGTACTTTGCACAGCAGTATGACAAGGACACCCCACGCACGCCTGGCTCATTCGTAATGTTCGGTGCCAACACCTATTACAACACAGGAGTCGCCGAGACACGTACCGCTTATTCCGATGCTGAGTTCACCGTCGGAGAAAGCACAAAAGAGCGTATCGACTGGGTGGAAGGGGACAACATCCAGGTATTCTGCAACCAGTCTTCAGCAGCAATGGATGCTGTGTATAGCATATACGACCATCAGGTCGGGGAGAATCCAGTACAGAGCGTTGCTCCTGTACACCTCGTAAGTGCACAGGGACTCAAGTGGGGCACCACCGATCCGCATATCTTCCACGGAATCTATCCGAAGGAGAATACGATTGCCTTGAATTCCACTGTTTCTCCTCAGTATCCAAAAGTTACGAACAGAGACGAAACGACTAACGGATATACCGGAACTTCACTGAAGTTCATCACCTGCGTCCCGGCCCAGCAGCCATATCCTGTCGATATGAATCTTGCGGGAATGGTGGCAACTACCATAGCTCCACTGTCTGACAGGGGTAACGTAACGATGGTTTTCTATCCTATCGTCACCACCCTCCAGTTCGACCTCAAGAACGTATCCAAGAGGGATATCACTATAAATGAGATCTTCATCGACGGTGCAGATGTTGCCGGCAAATATGATGTCGAAGTCAAGGATACCGATCAGGTTTTATTCGACATCGATGAAGACTCCCAGCATCAAGCTTCCGTCTATGGAATCAACAAGACTCTAGCAACGGGTTCCGACGAGACTGTCAGGGTTGTACTTTTCGCACTCCCGATGGAGTTCACCCACGCCAAGCTGGGTATCAAGATGACGATTGACGGACTGGAAGTTACAAGGAAGGTCGCGCTGAATTACAAAGAGGAGGTTACCGTCAACGGTGAAACTACGATTGTCAAGAAAGACATCGTATTCCAGCCTACCCACAAGTACAACTTCACCATCGAGATCCCTGAATCGATCGTATTCGAGGTCAACCCTGAAGAATACAACTATGAGGTTGCAGGTGGAACGGATATGATCACTGTCACCAGCTACACCTACAATGCATTGGGAGAAAAGACTCCTGTAGCCTGGACAGCAACAAGGTATTCCCTCGACGGAGGTACGACCTGGAACACTTTCGGACCTGATGTACTCAACCCTGATCAATATGACAACTTGCCAACCATGCTGAAAGGTTGGGGTGTATTCAACACGGTTGATGTACCTGCCGACCAAAGGCAGTTCGTCACTCCTGTCAACGAAGTAGTCGCATATAATAAGCCTCCATATGAGAAACTGAGGCATGCGACTCCGGCAGTAGACGTCGACCTCTCCATGAGGGATGTCAACGGTAACCCTACCGCCACCATGAATACAGCCAACTGCTACCTGGTCCACGCCAGAGGAACCTACAAGTTCCCTGTTGTCTATGGTAATGGAATAAAGAACGGAGCGACCAACACTATCGCATTCAATCCTGTGATGGACCGTTCGGCCGAAGAAATCCAAGACAGTATCACTTATTCCCCATATAAGAAGACAGGCACGGACGGCCGTTGGATTACTCTGCCAAATGAGCCATATTATTCTCTGACTGATGACGAAAGCAGGGAAAAGTTCTTTGGCAACACATTGACGGACGAAGAAAAGAAGCAACTGTTCAATCTAGGTTGGGGTAAGGGTTGGACAATGGAGAACAACCCTGCGAAGTACCACTTCCTTTCTCCATTCCTCAACCACACAGGCCAAGGTATCACCGATCCGTGGCTGAAGAACAACACTGGAGTCAATCCTACCACAGCCACCTTGCTCTGGCAGGATTCCAAGGGTTTGATTAAGAACGTTACCCTTGACGGAGATTACGTCAAATTTGAAGTAACTTCAGTTATGTCCGACCTCGTGGAAGGCAATGCCCTGATCGCAGTCACTGATGGGACGAACATCCTCTGGAACTGGCATATCTGGATTACAGAAGTAACGGAAGACCAGAATATCAACTCCACCGACAGTCCTTCCGGCAATGTCTATGCAGGTCAGACAATGGCTGCTACCATCATTGGAAAGAAAGTCGTCGAGAATTCCCTTCCTAATGTTACAGACGCCAAGATTGCTGCCTTCCTCGGACTCTGCGACCTCAGCGTCAGTCCAAAAGAGATAAAGATCGAGTTCGTTCAGGAAGGAACGGAGGCTACAGAGATTGTTACCTTGAAGCAGAAGGGGTTGTTTGATATGAATGCTCCTTTCTACCAGTACGGAAGGAAAGACCCTCTCAAGTTCCAGAAGGGAATAAACGGTGATGACCGAAACGTTTTCAAGAGCTTGTACACTATAACCAATGGAAACGTTACCACCACCACCTTTAAGACTACACCTCTTTATGATGCCGTGTATAAATGTATCCTAAAGCCTTTGGATCAGTGTACAAACAACGGACTGGATGAAAGGTATTTCAATCTTTGGGCTGCAAGGCTTACCCGCCCCGGAAGGTATGATGCAGTAAGGGCTGACAAGACCAAGACCGTCTACGATCCTTGCCCGGTCGGATACCGTGTACCGTCACTGGCTGATGTCGCCGGATGGGCAGGAAACAATAACTCCGATGGATATAACCCACAATCAGGAGCAGCTGTGTATCGTAGAGGCCGCGTGATTGGATCCAATTCCGGCAAGCCATATGTAGTACTGGCCATCGACGGCGAGAGCAAGGATGTCTATGTTCCATTGTTACAAGGCTCCCAGGGAGGTACGTTAGCAGGCGGATGGAGACTTACTGAGACTGCCTCGTGGGTTTCAACACCGATATTCTTCTCTTGCGTCCAATCAGCTTTTGATGATACAGAAGGGACAACACCGATCTCATACAATTCGTATAACAATGGTCAAGTTCGCAGGACTGAAGCCTTTTACTGGTTCTATTCACGGACCCAGTATTACCAGAAGGTAAGAGACCACTGGGCCACTGCTGACCAAGCATCTCATCAGATTCGTTTAGCAACAAATGCGTGGATGAATGAATCTGGTGGTAACAGGAACAATGCAGTGAACGTATTTATGGTCAAAGAAAGGGATACCGACACTTGTGTTGATAACTATCAGCAGGAAACTCAAAACTAAAGTCCCATTCTGACTGAAATAACGCCGAAAGCCGGGAAGCAGCAAACGCTGACTTCCCGGCTTTTTTCCCGCCATGACCGTCCTGTTCGGGCATCTGCGATTGCCGGTCTTGCCGGCAATGACGTAGTAACTACCCGGCGCGTCTCAAAGGTGGGAAAGAATCCAGTCACGGAGCATAAGAAACGACAATACCGTCTTAAAAAAAAGAAAAATGTTTTTTGATTCCGGCCAAGTTGCGTGAGTTTCGCCAAACAGCTGCACAGTCATACCCCCTGGAGGGCCGTGAGAGGCCTATCGATGTGCGCCACCTGCCGATTTAGACACATGGCGCACAGTGACATGCCCTGGAGGGCGGTGAGAGGCCGGTCGTTGTGCAGCTGTTTGGCGAAAAGGCACCGCCGCCGGAATATGCGGCCTCCGGCGGCAGTCGGCTGCAACGTTAGGGCGCATTTACCCGTACAGGGCTGCGAAGCAGCAAGCGCCCGGTGTTGCAGCCGCTGACGCAATGATCCCCGGACGCGAGCCGGGATTCCCGGTCGGAGCCGGGAATGACGGGGGGCGGATAGTTCGGGGATGACTCTACACTTCGTTCTTATCCAGCGGCACGTCGAAGACGTCGCCGTCGGAGGCGGCATAGGTTTCGGGGAAGATGGTGCGGCATTCGGACTCGTAGTCCTTGATGTTCTGGTGCCGGGAAGAATAATGCCCGATCACCAGCTTGCCGACACCTGCCTCAAGAGCACAGCGGGCGGCCTGAAGAGTGGTGGAATGATGCCGCTGGGCTGCCTTGTCGGCCATTTCTTCGATATAGGTAGCCTCGTGGTACAGCAAATCCACTCCGCGGACCCAGGAAGCTTCCTCAGCGAAAGGAGCCGTGTCGGAGCAATAAGCGTAAGACCTAGGCGTGAACGGCTTGTAGCCGAGTTCTTCCAAAGGAAGTGTAAGGACGCTGCCGTCCGGGAGTTCACGTACCACGTCCTCTCCCCTCTTGACCGCAGCGATCTCAGCCAGCGAGAGCCCATATTCGGAAATCTTCCATTTCCGCACGTTGAACTGAGGCTCCTTCTCCTTGAAGAGGAAACCGAATGTCTCTATCCCGTGATTGAGCGGGAAGGCGGAAACCTCCAGCGACTTGGTTTCATATACCACTTCCGGAGCCTTCATGGAAAGCGGGATATGCCTGATTTCGAAACCGATACCCTCCCCGTAATAAGAGAGGAAGAACTTAAGCAGGGGGCCGAAGGAAGCCGGAGCGTAGATATTCAGAGGCTGCGGCCTGGCAAACATCCCCATCGTCGAAAGGAGCCCGTATATCCCGAATACATGGTCACCGTGGATGTGGGATATGAATATTGAATCGATCCTCAGGAGATGGATGTGACAGTCCTGGAGACGTGTCTGCACGCCTTCCCCGCAATCGATTAAAAATGAGCGCCCGTGTACGGTAAGTACCTGGGCGCTCTGTGATCTTCCGGTAGAGGGCTTCGCCGAAGCGGTACCCAGGACCGTCAAAGTGAAATCCATGTATTATTCACCTTTTTCGAGTTTCTCCTTGAGAGCAGCAAGAGCATCGATGTCGCCAAGGGTGGTCTTCTCCAGGTTGGAGCTGATCTTCTTGACAGCCCTCTTGGTAGCGCCAGCCTCTGCAGCGGCCTTCTCCATCTTGGCCTCGGAATAGGTCCTCAGGTGGGAAAGAAGGATCCTGCGAGTGCTCCTGCGAAGCTCGACAACCTTGAACGGAAGGGTCTCGCCTGCGATAGCCGGCTTGCCGTCTTCCTTGATGAGGTCACGTGAGAATGCGAAGCCTTCGTCTTCCCCGTCAAGCTTGATGTTGGCGCCCTTGTCGGTAAGGGAAGCGATGGTACCCTCGACTGTGGAACCGACCGGATACTTCTCCTCGATTGCATCCCAAGGGTTAGGAGTGAGTTGCTTGTGACCGAGGCTGAGCTTGTGGTTGGCCTCATCGAAGTCAAGGATCATAACGTCGATCTCCTCACCAGGGGAAACGAGCTCTGAAGGATGCTTGATCTTGTTCCAGGAGAGGTCGCTGATGTGGATCAGACCCTCGACACCGTCCTCAGGCTCTGCGAATACACCGAAGTTGGTGATATTGCGGACGACTGCCTTGTGAACGGAACCCACAGGGTACTTGTCGCGGATGCTCTCCCAAGGGTTAGGGGTAAGCTGCTTCAGACCGAGGGACATCTTCCTGTTCTCACGGTCGATGGAAAGAACCTGGGCCTCGACCTCGTCGCCGACCTTCAGGAATTCCTGAGCGCTGTGGAGCCTTGGAGACCAAGACATTTCGGAAACATGGATAAGTCCTTCGACACCCGGCTCGATCTCAACGAACGCACCGTAATCGGCGATGAGGACTACCTTACCCTTGACAGTGTCACCGACCTTGATGTTCTGGTCGAGATTGTCCCAAGGATGTGGAGTGAGCTGCTTGTAACCGAGGGCGATCCTCTTCTGCTGAGGGTCGAATTCCTTGACGACGACCTTGATCTTCTGGTCGAGGGCGACGACTTCCTCAGGATTGTCGATCCTGCCCCAGGAAAGATCGGTGATGTGGATGAGACCGTCAACACCGCCGAGATCGACGAATACACCGTAGTTGGTGATGTTCTTGACGGTTCCTTCAAGGATCTGTCCCTTCTCGAGCTTGCTGATGAGCTCAGCCCTGCGCTGCTCCTGCTCTGCCTCGAGAAGAGCCTTGTGGGATACGACGACGTTGCGGAACTCCTGGTTGATCTTGACGATCTTGAAGTCCATTGTCTGGTTGACATAAGCATCGTAGTCGCGGATAGGCTTGATGTCGATCTGGGAACCAGGAAGGAATGCCTCGATTCCGAATACATCGACGATCATGCCGCCCTTGGTGCGGGTCTTGATGAAGCCCTTGACGATCTCGTCGTTGTTGCAAGCCTCATTGACACGGTCCCAGGACTTGAGGGCGCGAGCCTTCTTGTGGGAAAGGATCAGCTGACCCTTCCTGTCCTCTGCGGACTCTACATAGACCTCAACTTTGTCGCCAACTTTGAGGTCAGGGTTGTAACGGAACTCAGGAGCCGCGATGACACCTTCGCTCTTGTAACCTATATTTACGATAACCTCTCTTTTGTTGATGCCGGTGACGGTACCCTCGACGACCTCGTTCTCGACGATCTTGGAAAGGGTCTGGTCATAGGCCTCTTCAATCTCTTTCTTGTCTGCTTTTCCGTAGATTTCGGAGCTTCCTTCAAAGGCTTCCCAATCGAAGTCCTCAGGAGCGACTGAAGCGTTGAGAAATTTTTCTTCTGCCATAATTTCAATAAAGATAACTAGTTGTTTAACAATATTTTAACACCCTACCGGACGAGCTTTGAAGGCGAGGCCGGTCAAAAGGCTCGCAAAATTAGACAAAAATATCTGATTTACAATGATTAAAAAGGAAAAAATCAGAGCATTTTCTTCCTGCGGAAGATATACAGGACGAAAGCTACGGTAAGAAGCATGAAGCCGAGCAGTACAAGCCACGCCCACCACTTGTCCATGAACGGAAGCGGCACGTTCATTCCGTAGAAACTCGCAACAAGTGTCGGAGGCATGAGGAGCACCGAAACCAGGGTGAATATCTTCATGATGTTGTTCTGCTCCAGGTTGATCAGACCTACGACGGTTTCCTGGAGATACTCCAGTCTCTCGAAACTGAAATCGGCATGGTTGATCAGGGAAGTGATATCCTGGAGGATGACGTTGAAACGTCCCTGTAGATCACGAGGATACTTGTCACTCTTGAGCAGGTTGGAAATCAGGCGCTGCTTATCCACGATGTTCTCGCGGACAAGCATGGTATTCTCCTGCAACTGATTGATATCCAAAAGGAAGTCCTCATTTATATCCTCCTGCTGGTTGATGCGCTTGCTGTACAGGGCGATCTCCTTGGACATCAACTCGATCATATCAGCATCAAGGTCGACTCGCTGGTCCATGATGCTTGCGAATACCGTGTAGCCGCTTGCATATAGCTGCGGCATGGCGATGATCCTCCTCTGAAGCTCGGTGAATGAACGGAGAGGAACATCGCGGAGTGTAGCCAGGGCATTACCGACGAAGGTGAAGGAAACCGCCTCCATGGAGTAGTCTTCCGGTCCAGGCATCAGGAAGTTGGTATTGGCGAAGATTGCTTTCTCGCTTTCCGAGAAACGGGAGGAACTCTCGATCTCCTCTGCCTGCGCACGGCTCTGTATCTCCACCTCCAGGAACTCATCGACTGTATGCTTCTCATCACCCGATGGTGAAAGCATATCTATCCAGAGGACGTCGTCCCTATTCATTGTGGAAAGCTCCGATTCAGACTGGGATACCAACAGCTTGCCGTTCTGTCTGTAGAAAATAGCAATCATAATCTTCCTGTCAAGTAGCTGACATTACGGAATAGTCAGCTTACAAAAATAGGAATATTTTCGCAAAAGATGCTCAGATAGAGGAAAAAATCGTTCAGATCAAGCCGGTAAGCACCCCGATGCCGATGGCAATCAATACCACACCCCCGACGATTTCTGCCGGTCGTCCGAAGCGGCTGCCTATCTTCACCCCGCCGAATACACCGACCGTCACCACCAGGAAAGTCACGATAAACAGGGTTATCAGGTTCGCGGCCATGGTTCTGGCCGGCGTACCACAGAGTGAGAGACTGATTCCTACGGCGAACGCGTCTATGCTGGTGGCGACAGCTCCCAGCAGTATATTCTTGAAACCATTAAGATTCTGCTGCCGTTCCTTTCCTTTCAGGGCTTCAAGGACCATCGAGCCTCCCACATAGAGCAGGAGCAGGAATCCGATGATGTCCGCAATCCTGTGAAGATAGCCCGCGAACAGGTCGCCGAAAAGCCAGCCCGACAGCATCAGGATGATGTGGATAGTACTGAATATCAAGGCTATGGGAAAGACCTCCCTCCAAGTCACCCTCCTCAGGGTGAGACTTGAGCAGGTGGTGACTGCAAAACAGTCGGCACAAAGGGAAAGAGCAAGTATGATAGCCTCAAGGATCCACATATCCCATCATGGTTTGAACTGCTGCCTGTTCACGATGGAACGGCCCAGGGTAAGTTCGTCGGCATATTCCAGGTCATCCCCGAAACCAAGCCCGCGAGCAAGGGAAGAAACCCGGATCCCGAAGCCGGAAATCATGCGGTAGATATAGAATGAAGTCGTCTCCCCTTCCACGTCGCCGCTCAGCGCCAGTATGATTTCGATGTCCTCCGGGGCAGTCTCTCCAGACGTAACCATGGACTTTACCCGCTCCACGAGGGCTGCCACCGTGATGTCGGAAGGACCGACTCCGGCTATCGGGGATATGATCCCTCCCAGGACATGGTACAACCCGTGATACTGACCTGTATTCTCTATGCTCATCACGTCCCTGACATTCTCCACGACGCAGATGGTCCTTCGGTCCCTGGACTTGTCGGAACAGATCGGGCATATTTCCTCATCGGAGATCATGCTGCACTCCCTGCAATACTTAGCCTCGTCCCTGAGGCGAACGATCGAGTCAGCGAAATGATGGACATTCTCCTCTGGCTGGCGGAGCAGATGCAGGGCAAGCCTCAAGGCACTCCGCTTCCCTACTCCCGGGAGCGAGCCTATCGCCTGCACTGCGTTTTCAAGAAGCTTGGAAGGGTATTTTTCAGGAATATTCATTTCTCGTCCTTATTAAATCAGGCGATGGAAGTCCTGGCCTGCCAGGATGCAATGGCGCTGCGCACCGATCCACATGAATACAGGAGGGAGCGTGCCTGTCCGAAGTCTTCGATTCCAGTCGCTTCCATGATCATCTTCGTCCCCTTCTCCACGAGGTCCTCTTCTCCGCAATGGTAACGCACAAGTCCCTCCAGTGGCGAAGGAATGATGGTGGAGAACCTCACCCCGTACGTTTCGGCCACCTTCAGGAGTATCTCCCTGTGGGCATATCCGAACCCGCCGACCACCCCGACAGGATGGCGTTCGATGTCATATTGCTTCAGGACGCGTTCGAAAAAGTCGCGGAAATTACCATCCACCAATGACTTGACATATTCGGAAGAGGAATATCTCACCATGATCCACGGGGCGAAGGAGCCAAGATACCCGGCAGGAACGCCGCTCCTGTAAACGTTGGCGACCACGGTCATGTAATCCACCTTGAAATCCTTCGCGAACTCCTCTGCCACCGGTTCCGGAACCAGTCCTTTCAGGAAATCGGACATGAAAAGCTTTCCGAGCCTTGCCCCGCCGCCTTCGTCTCCGAGTATGAATCCACCGGAGCGGATATTCTTCACGATCCGCTCACCGTCGTAAAGGCAGCTGTTAGAGCCGGTCCCGAGTATCGCCGCGATACCAGGCTTGTGCCCGCAGACGGCCCTGGCTGCAGCCAGAATGTCGGAAGCATATTCGATGACGGCATCAGGGAAATGTGCTTTCAGTACCTTGTCCAGTCCCCTGGCCAACTCCGGGACTTCGTCTCCTTCAGATGAAACCAATCCGGCGGCATAGAAATGGATCCTGTCCACCTTCTCGCGCAGGTCTTCCGCCTCCAGCTCCGCAAGCGCCTGGTTGACAGTCTTTTCATTAACCTCTTCGGACATGGTTGCCAGATTGATCCCGCAAGTCTTGATGAATACCGGGATTCCGTCACCGGCCACTGCGCACCAATCCGCCTTGGTAGCTCCGCTCTCTATGATCAGTATCATTCCGAAATACGATAAGTTGTCTGCAAATATAATAAACCTGCTCCGATACCGCAATTCACGCCCTGCAGATATCTCCATGCGTGCAAGGTCTGTCTCAATCTCGGAGACCTTACACGAAAACCCTGTCTAAACGTGCAAGGTCTCGGATGGAAATGGAGACCTGACACGTTTATCCTTGGTCAGAGCAATCATTATCTTCATATAGGACATCAGAGAAATCCGGTTCTTCCACATATCCAATAAGCATTTCAAAAGGGACTCCTATAACTTTCGAGGCGCGGAAGATTGTATCTATATTCCTGGTTCTGAATAGGATATTGACATTTTGCTTGCGAATTCCCATACGGCGAGCGAACTCGGACTTGGAGATACCTTTATCCTTGAGAAGGGATTCTGCTTTTTCCTCAAACAAGAGTCTTGACATAATTCTGATTTCTTGCTCGAAGGTAATAATTAAATATGACTTAATGGCATATTATCGTTATATTTGTCAATGCAGCCTACCACTTTGGCCAGACTGTCAGGACTAACATTTGGGAAGGATATGAGAGAAAGATTTTGGCTGGTCACTACAGACCACCTGACAGACAGAATCTGGTTCAGGGACGATGAAGATTTCAAAGTTGCTATGAATATAATAGCACTCTTATCTGTTACTTACAAAGTGGACATAATAGCTTTTATCCTAATGTCCAACCATGTCCATTTCTTATTGGGTGGTGATTTCAATATTGTAAAGGCATTCATAGCCCGTTTCAAAAAGGATTATTCCCAGTATTATAGCCTAAAATATGGTTCCAGTGGATTATTGAGAAGAAATTCCGTAGATTTCAGGAGCGTTACCATCGGGGATGAATCATTTGAACGAGCAGTAGCTTACATTCAAATGAACTGTGTTGCTGCGAATATCTGTCTCCATCCCTCGGCATATCCATGGGGAACGGGAGATACATATTTCAGGGTTTCCCAAAGAAATGGTCAGAGAATAGGAGACCTTAGCGGAAGAGCACGCGCTCGTCTGCTTCATAGCAGAGTCCCGGTTCCAGATGATTATATCATTGATGAACGTGGTTTTATCGATCCTGCATCCTACGTCCCAGCCGTATTTGTTGAATCTGTATTCAGAACCGCCAAACGGATGGATTGGTTCTTAAGGAATTCATCCAAAGCAAAACTCAGCTCAAGAAACGAGAATCCCTCTTTCAACGACCAACTTGTTGCCGCAGGAATAATGGATTTGTCGATTTCGCTTTTCAGAAAGTCCTCATTATCAGAGCTTAATGATTTTCAAAAAGCTGAGCTCTTCCGTCAGGTAAGATACCGTTTTTCATCAGATCCGACTCAAATGGCCAGAGTCTCCGGTATTACTTATGATAGAATCTGCACACTCTTGGAATCACTTTAATCTCATGCATACTTATCGAAACGTGACCCAAGCGTGCAAGGTCTGTCTCAATCTCGGAGACCTTACACGAAAACCCAGTCTAAACGTGCAAGGTCTCGGATGGAAATGAAGACCTGACACAATAACTATCAGAAGAATCTGGGATAGGGATATTAAGGAAAAGGATGAACAGTTTTATGTCCGAAATAATAATCAACACTTGGAAATACGGGCAAATTGGAGTATTTTCACGATTGGAACATAATTAATGACATATGAAAAGGATATCTATCAGGCTCATCGCTGTTCTGGCAGCATTGACATTGACTCTTTCCGCTTTCGCCCAGCTTCCTTACCAAGACAAGGGTCTCAGCCCCGGGCAGAGGGCCGCAGACCTTGTGGGAAGGCTGACCCTTGAAGAGAAGGCTGCGCTGCTGCGCTACGATTCCCCTGCAGTCGAAAGGCTCGGGATCCCGGCCTACAACTGGTGGAACGAAGCCCTTCACGGAGTCGCAAGGAACGGGAACGCCACGGTATATCCGATGCCGGTCGCGATGGCATCGACCTTCGACCCGCAGCTTATCGAAGAGGTGTTCACTTCCGTAAGCGACGAAGCCAGGGTCAAGTACCGGCTGGCGAGGACGGTGGAGAATCCGGATAATTACTGGTACAAGGGTCTGACATTCTGGACCCCGAACATCAACATATTCAGGGATCCAAGATGGGGCCGCGGGATGGAGACCTACGGAGAGGATCCATACCTGACCGGCCAGCTGGGAATGGCTGTGGTCAGGGGGCTCCAGGGAGACCGGGAGAACGGGAACATGAAGGCACAGGCCTGCGCAAAGCATTTTGCGGTACATTCCGGTCCAGAGTCCACCCGACACAGTTTCGACGTCAGGGTATCGGAAAGGGACTTGCGGGAAACTTACCTGCCGGCTTTCCGGGACCTCGTAGTCAAGGCCAAGGTCGATGAGGTGATGTTCGCATACAACCGTTTCGAGGGATATCCTTGCGGCGCCAGTGAACGTCTGCTGAAGGACATACTGAAGGATGAATGGGGCTTCGAGGGATTGATAGTCAGTGATTGCTGGGCGGTAAGCGACTTCTTCAACGGTCACGGCTGGTCAGCCAACCCGGTGGAGGCGATCGCCGCCGCCATCAATGCCGGCATGGAGCTGGAATGCGGATCGCTTACCCCTCTAGCAGTCAAGGCGGTGAAGGAAGGCCTGCTCGACGAAGATACGATAGATGAGAGGCTGACCAAGTTGTTTACGGTCAGGTTCGCATTGGGAGAGATGGATTTCGAGTCCCCTTGGGACAATATTCCTGAAGAAGTGCTCTGCTCGGAGAGTCACTCGGAGCAGGCCCTGGACATCGCCCGGAAGAGCCTCGTACTGCTTTCCAACGATGGGACCCTGCCTCTGAAAGAAGATGCCAGGATCGGCCTTGCGGGTCCGAACGCGGCTGATTCCGTGATGATGTGGGGAAATTACAACGGCTTCCCTCTGCGCACCGTCACGCTGCTGGATGCCCTGAAGGCCAGGATTCCTGAGCTGAAATATGTTAAAGGCTGCTCACACGCTGCTGAACTCGATTCAACCGCTACCGACATCGAAGCCGTGGTGAAGGAATTCGAAGACTGCGACATAGTGATATTCGCAAGCGGTATCTCTCCTTCCCTTGAAGGCGAGGAAATGCCTGTCACGATCCCTGGTTTTTCCGGTGGGGACAGGACATCCATAGAACTTCCTGCTATCCAGAAGCAACTCATAGCCGCACTTGCACAGGCCGGGAAGAAGGTCGTCCTGGTCAATTTCTCGGGTAGCGCCATAGCCCTGGCGGACGAAGCCGGATCCTGTTGCGCAATCCTGCAAGCCTGGTATCCGGGCCAGGAAGGAGGCACAGCGATCGCCGACGTGCTTTTCGGCGACTTCAATCCTTGCGGGAAACTGCCGGTGACTTTCTACGCCGATGATTCCCAGCTGCCGGATTTCGATGATTATGCGATGACGGGAAGGACTTACCGCTACTTTACCGGAACACCTCTGTATCCTTTCGGTCACGGACTGGGTTATTCGGAATTCAAATACCGCAGACCTAGAGTCAGGAACACCGGATCCGGCAAGGAACTGGTCCTGAGACTCAAGAACAAAGGCAGGATGGACGGAGATGAGATCGTCCAGGTCTATTTAAGCCGCCCTGACGACACGGAAGGTCCGGTGAAGGCTCTCAAGGCATTCAAGAGGGTCCCGGTCAAGGCCGGAAAGACGGTAAAGGTAGTCATCCCTCTCGATAAGGAGACCTTCGAATGGTGGAATCCTGAAAGCGGCAGGATGGAATATCGTGCCGGAGAATACATCCTCCATGTGGGCGGATCGTCGGATGCGTCCGTCCAAAAGACCGTAAAGGTCCGTATCTGACAATCAGGAGTTTACTAACGAAGTGCCTTCTTCAGCACGGGCAGGATATGGTCCGTGTAGCGCATCATTCCCAAGTCCGTGAAGTGCACGCCGTCCACGGTAGCTTCACCGTCGTCCCCTATCATACCCTTCGTGGAGACATAATATAGCTTCTTCTCACCGGCTTTCTTCAGTTTCAAGAACAGGGCCCTTTGGGCGGCATTCCTGGTTTCGACCTCCTTTCGGATCCTGTTGTCGAACCTTGAATGAGGATATGTCGGGTCCTCGACGAATATCACCGGGACAGATGGATGCTTGTCCCTCAGGATCCTGAAGAACTTTTCTCCTCTCTCCTCAATCCGGTCGACTGCGGAATTAGGGACATAATCCAGCACGAATACGGCCGGATTCTCAACCTGCGCCATGAGTTCAGCGATTTCATAGTCCAATACCGCGTTGCCGCTGAAACCCAGGTTTATGACTTCCCTGTCGAGCCTGCGCCCGATGATGGCTGTGAATGCCATCCCCGGACGGTTGGCACAGCCCCCTTGCAGGATGCTGGAGCCATACATCACGATAGGACTGCCTGACTTCGGACTCTGCACCGCAGGGCCCTCGAAGACCGATCCTTCATCAAATCCGAGTTCCAGGCTTTCCAGATTGGTATATAGGGGAAGGTAGAGCATATATTCCCTCATGGCCGGATCCATGTCCTTGACCAGCTTCTTCGTCCTTACTTCGGTCTCTTTCCAAAGGAATCCGCTTCCGGCGAACCTCCAGCCATCCTTTCCAGTAAGGATATAGAGGTCCAGTCCATTGTCACCCACGTCGGTCATATGAGCCATATGATGCTTCGTCGGCTTCCAGCGCG
>JAEEGK010018950.1_pt1 | contig 14821 bp, 10 predicted proteins | sample 8958771 | NCBI WGS metagenome assembly JAEEGK01 (sample SAMN16246547, study PRJNA631951) | gut metagenome | biome: gut microbiome; feature: rumen; material: SC-attached | host: Bos | place: Iran: Karaj | collected 2018-10 | reverse complement strand
GACGGAAGTTCAAAATACCCTTACCCATAATCAATGTATTGATTGCGTCTGCCTGAGCAGCACCAGGAATTTCGATGTAGATTCTGTCATCACCCTGCTGGCGGATAACAGGAGAAGTAAGACCAAACTTATCGATGCGGCTTGAAAGGTTATCAATAGCATTTGCCATAGCTTCTTTCTTGAAGTCTGCAGCATTTTCAGCAGCAACAGCATCACCCATAGAAGCAAGAGCTGCATCAAGGTCAGCCTTAACGATGATGTTCATACCACCAGAAAGATCAAGACCAAGCTTTACAGAGTTTTCATAATACTTCTTAGCCTTGAGGATTTCGTCACGATAACGTGTCTGGAATACAGTCAAAAAGTCAAGTTCGCTGTCATAAGCAGAAAGAACATCTTTCCATGTGAGCTCAGCAGGAGCTTTCTTTTCAAGAGCCTTGTATCTCTTATTTACATCTTTCTTAAGCCATGCATATTCATCACCGATTGCTGATGACAAATCCATTTTTTTAATTGCGCGTACATCTTCTGCGGCTTTGAGTTCAGCATAATTCTTAATATTTTCTGTTGAACCTAAAGCAAGCTGCTGCATTTCCTTTGGTGTTCTTCCATACCAGCTGATTGACGGCCAGAGGAAAACGAAACAAAGAGCTATAACAGCCAGCAGAACCAATAAACGAGTTCTTTTGTTCATTTTAGTATAAACTCCAATTATTTATTTTTCTTCAGCTGCTTCAGCTTTTTTTGCCTTTTCCAGGTCTGAAGATTTTTTACCTTTGAAAAGTTTTTTGCTTTTTGCTTCTTCTGCAAGTTTTGCTTTTTCTTCTTCAGTAAGCTCTACAGAAGAAATAGCAGTGCGGTTGAATTCGAGTTTACAGTCATCATCAACTTTTACGATTACAGTGTTTTCTTTTACAGAAGAAACTGTTCCGTGGATTCCTCCAATTGTGATTACTTTGTCACCCTTCTTCAATGCGTCAAGCATTTTCTGAGTTTCTTTCTGCTTCTTGTTCTGTGGACGAATCAAAAAGAAATAAAAAATTACGATAATAGCAAGAAAAGGAAGAAGGCCCATTCCAAGTGAACCTGAAGCACTACCTGCTCCACCTGCCTGCAAAAAAGGGATAAAATTCATATTACATTTCCATCCTGTTTTTAAAATTTGATTATAAAATCAGTCTAAAAATTATAACACGATTTAATCTAGTAATCAATGGGATTTTTGGCTACTGAATCAACTTAGTTAAAGCTTCATTGAGCTTTTTGAATGAAGAATCATTTGGATTTATGGCAACTACCTGGCGCAGGTAATACTGGGCTTTGCGGTAATCCTGCTTTGCGTAGTAAAGTTCATAAAGACGGAAAAGAGCATCGCTGTTTCTAGGATTTGCAATAAGGCTTGAACGCAAATCTGCAAGCGACTTTTCTTCTGTCAACTGAAGATAACTTCTTCTATAATACAGATAACTTTTTACCTTTGGAGAAGCATTGTTCATAAGAGAATCAATATATTTTACAACTGCATCTCTGTTACCTACTTTGCTGTAGGCCAGAATATATGACTGAAGAAGAAGTTCATCGGAAGGATTTGCATCATAACTTGTTTTTGCGTAGTCATAGGCTTCGCCGTTCTTTCCAAGCTTAATGCAGACATTTACATATTTTTCAACAACTGCAGGGCTTACATTTCCAAGAGAAATAAGGTTGCGGCTGGCAGTATAGGCTTCTTTCCAGTTTTCACGATGAATAAGTCCATCCAGAGCATAGGTCATTGCTTCCTGATTGCCCGGCTTTTTTTCGAGAACACGGGCTGCAAGCTCATCTGCATATTTACCTGCAACAGGAGAATCAGTTTCTGAAGAAATGCGGGCTGCAAACATAAGGGCATCCACATTATCCGGATACATCTGCAAAGCCTTTTCTACAGTTTCAGAAGCAGCAATTGTGTTTTTACTCCAATCCAGCTGAACGCGGGCACGAAGCACTAAATAATCTATAGAAGTATTATCCTGTCTTGCATAAACATCCAGCAGGGAAACTGCATGAATATAATCCTTTTTTTCTACAAGAATCTTTGCGCGAAACAAAAGGAATTCAAGGTCATTCGGAGTCTGCTGCAAAACTCGTGCAACATAAAGTTCTGCCGCATCATAATCTTTTGCATCAAAGGCAATATAGGCATTCTGTTTAAGAACCGCCAGATCATTAACAGTAGAATCTATTGTATTTAATACCTTAGAAGCCTCTGTAAGATTTCCGTTTGTGCGGAGGATTCTCGAATAAGCAAGGTTTATTTCTGTTGTCTTAGGAGAACCATCATAAGCAAGCTTAAGGTATTTTTCTGCATTTTCAAAATTGCGTTTCTTTTCATAAAGGACAGCCATAAGATAGTTTGCAAGTACAGAATCACTCTGAATCTCAAGAGCTGCTTTTATTGCATTTTCACATGGCTCATAAACAGAGATGTCTGAAACATTATTTACTATTACAAGGGCCGGAAGAAGGGTTGCAAGAAAATCTACATTTCCTGTGCTTGAATCAAAAACTCCCTGGCGAACCGAACTGAGTGCTCCTGTGTAAGGATTATCTTCTGTAATTACAGGAATATCCCAGGAGATTTTTTCAGAAGGCCAGACAAGCTTCATAATTTCAGCAGAAACGGCGGCAAGAACTTTTTCATATTCTTCATACTCACTTCCCTTCTGTCTCATAAGAGCCATGGCATCCCGCAATGAATCCGGGCTTCCATTCTGAACGCCTCGAAGAACCTCTGGATTTACTTTTGCAAAATATTCTCTCTGATTTTTTCCAGAAGGAAGCTTTATAGAATAAGATGTATCATCAAGATTTTCATCAGTTTTTTCTACTGCTTCTGCCTCTACCTTTACAGGCTCTGTATCTTTAGTCTTCTTTTTCTTTTTAGACGCAGAAAAAACCGGACTGCTTATAATAAAAGCAGCCAGCAGCATGAGAATTCCTGTTTTAGCCCAAAAAGTTTTTACCAACTTCTATTCCTGATTACTCGTCTACTTCAAGTTCCGATTTTATTGACGACTCTTCATCCGAAAATATTCCAGTCTCCTCATCTGAAAAAACAAGTTCACTGTGCTTTTGTTGCACAAAGAAAAAAACTATTAATAAAACGGCTACCATCAGCATAAACAAGGGGCCAAGAGTAAGTGCCACACTCTTAAACGAAAGGCTGATAAGCCCGAAAGAAAAAAGCGAATACCATAACCCCATTCCAAACATAGTAACAGAAGGGATAAGATAACCGAATTTCAAAACTTTATATTTCCATCTTCCTGCAATAAACCAGAGTATCCCGGCAACAATTCCCAAAAGCGGCCACATCTGGTTCAGACTCCAGGAAAAAAAAGCATAAGAAGCAAGATAAATCATACTCCAGAAAAAATAAAGCATCCCTGCAAAAAAATGAAAAAATTTTCCGGTTACCTTTCTTGCTATGACTACTGTTATCAGCCCTATTATAGCCTGAACAATTATAAAAATAAGATTCAGGATGTTTGCAGATCTTGAAGGCTCCTTATGCAAGGCCATGAGGGTACAGGCAATAACTAAAAGAACTCCTGTAATTATAAGAAAATAAATTGATTTGATTTTTTTCTCTATAACCTCTGAATCCATTTACACTCTTTCCTCTTATATATAAGCCCTAAAACAATCTCAATAATAATACTAGTAAAAAATAATCTTTACAATAACATTTCACTATGATAAATTTAAAATTATGAAATTAAAAAGAAAATTTTCTACGGTTATATATATCTTCCTATTTATAGCACTTATTTTATTTTCGGCCTGTAAAAACTCTAAAAACAGTGAAAACACAAAGAAATCTGAGGCTATCCAGAGCCATCAGCAGGAGCTCCAGAGTCTTTTAGACTCTCAAAACTTTAATGGAAAACAAAAATATTCCCTTATAAAGCAGATTGCAGACACTTTACGTGATGAAAAGGACTATCAGGGTCTTATCCTCTTTCTTACAGACTGGGTAGATAAGAATCCGGATGATATGTACAACTCTTACTGGCTTTTGATGACTGCAGATGCATATCTTGCCCAGGGGGCAGAACCGGTTGCCGAATACTATTTTGACCGCATCCTTCAGCAGTGTCCGGATCTTCTTATAAAAGGTAATTCTGCCCATTTTATCTGTCTGCAGAAGCTGATTCAGATCAGCAAGACTCCGGCTCACAGAATCAAATACTTTAATGAGCTTATAAACCGCTTTCCACAGAATGTAAATACTACTGAGCTTTACCTTCGCCTTGCCCTTGAATACCAGAACGACAGTCAGTGGTCTCAGGCCCTTAAAACATATTCTCTTTTTCTTGAACAGCCGGATGCCACCACAATTCAGATCCCAGGTGAATCGGATGCCTACAAAAACGCACGACATCTTGTAGATTTCAATAACTCTTCTAAAGACTGGACCTTTGAAAGCCTTCCAGCCCTCGAAGCAGCTGTTAAAAAAGCTATTTCAAATTACGACTGGCGTTCTCTGGATAAATACAAAGCAAAAGTCAACTTCTTCTCAATGTCATGGAAACAGGATGAAAATGATGCAAACTCTCAGGAAGAGTTTTCTATGTATTCATGGATGAGAGGAAAGAGAATCCGTTACAGTGATACTCTTGATGAAGCTTCTAACCCTAACGAAGCCTACCTTAGAACCTGGGGCTGGAACTCCTACGTTTCTGTATGGTATCTCTACTTCCGTAAGGTAGACTTCCCTCTTGATCCGGATATCCACGGAAACTGGGAATGGGCCGGCATTTATCTTGGAAATAAACTGTAATGAAAAAAATACTCACTGCCTTTGCTGTACTTCTTGTTTGTTTCTCATTATTTGCTGATGACGCAGTGGAAGAACCTGATAAAAACTCTGAAAGTACCGAAACCGCAGAAACCACTGCCCCCCAGCCCCTTTCTTTTACAGAAGAACCTTTAGAAGAAGAGGTTGTTGAGGACGAAGCCTTTCTTGAACTTTTGAAAACCGCCCTTCTGCCCGAAATAACTCCAATCAATATAATAGAAGAAAAACACACTCATACACCGCTTTCATTTATTTCTGATGAAGAAATTGCAAAACCGCAGGTAGAAGCCTTTCGCAAAATGTATCTTTCTCCAAAATGGAGTGCTCTATTACGCGGATATCTTGAAAGTGCTATGGAATACCGCCTTTATGTGCGTAAAGCCGTCAGCGACAAACAGATGCCAGAAATGCTTGAATACTTACCGGTTGTAGAATCAAATTACAAGACAAATGCAAAATCCCGTTCTGGCGCAATCGGTATGTGGCAGTTTATGGCTAACAGCGTATGGCCGTTTCTTACTCTAAATGATTTTGTAGATGAACGCCTGGATCCGTGGAAATCTACGGATGCGGCCCTTAAAAAGCTCACAGATAATTATAATACTTTCAACGACTGGTTACTGGCAATCGGTGCTTATAACTGCGGTGTTGGTGCAATGAACCGGGCAATTAAAAAGGCCGGTGGAGTAAAAGATTTCTGGTATCTGGCAGAGCATGGCTATCTTTCAAAACAGACTGCAGATTATGTTCCAAAGCTGATAGCAATTGCAGACCTTGCAATCAACAGTCAGTATTACGGAATTGATATTCCGGATCATAAAGAAGAATACGAAATTCTTGAAAACGAAAAAAACGGAAATTTTGATTACGTTACAGTAAAAAAAGCCTATTCTTTGAATCAGCTTGCACAGGAAATGAGAATGGATGCTGCAACAATCAAAAGATTGAATCCTTCCTACACTCTTGGAATGACACATCCTTCAAAAGCAAGCGAAATCCGACTTCCTCTTGGCATGAAAGAGTCTGCAGAAGATGCCCTGGCAAACATGAAGCCGGTTGATTTCCCTCTTAAGTACACTGTAGTTGCCGGTGATTCACTCTGGTCAATTTCAAGAAAATACAAGACAACAGTTTCTGCAATCTGTGAACTCAACGGTATTAAAGAAAACGCAATTCTTAAAATTGGAAAAATACTTTATATTCCCTCAAAATAAGCCGAAACTTGTAGAAGAGGTATATTATTATGTCCAAAACGTTCACTGCCCTCGCAGGTGTTATTCTTTTTGCATTTTCACCACTTTCTGCTCAGGCGGCACAGCAATATGACACTAAGATAGAAGCCATCAGCTCTATCAACTGGATTACAAAAGAATTCGCCACAAATATTTCTCTGGACGCTAATAAAGCAAATATTCAGATGCCGTCTGGAAAAAAGGTTGCTTCAACCTACATAAAATCTAAAATGCTTCCTTTAATTCAGCCGCCGCTGCTTTCTCTTTTTGAGAACTCAGAGAATGACCTTTCTGAAGCAGTAATTAACGAAGACCTCTCTCTTGATCAGGTTTACAGTTTTATTATGGGTGGACACAAAACTCCGGATGTTTTTTCTAAAGACCTCAAATACTTAAATACTACAAACACAACAAATATAAATGATATAGGCAAGCTCCTTGTCCGACATAATTATGCCTATAATCCTCAAAAGCCGATTGAATCAGTTCCTTCAAGAGCTTTCAGCGGAATTATTATTGATGCCCGCGGAGCATTTCCTGTGCATGGTGAATATGTAAAGAGTGAAGTTTACGCCTGTTTCTTCCCTCAGATCTGGGATGATCAGATGAACAGCATTTTTGAAAAAAACATTGTTTCACCATCAATTGTCACTTCAAAGGGTGTTGTAGGCTATCACTATTCTGATGATGTAGCTGATTACGAAGACCGAGTTGGTTCAGATCCGCTTTATATAAAGGCTTCTCAGGTTTATGGACGAAACCGCACAGACCCTGTTATTAAGCACCGCGATGCGCTGAAAATCCTCACAGTTCCAGAAAATATAAAACTTTTGCAGGAAGGAAAGGTTGTTATCCTTCTTGATAAAGACAATCTGATTTATGATATTTCTGTACCGGAAAAGACACCTGCTTACTATGTAAAATACGACGCAGTAAAACAATATTTCTACGAAAACAAAATTCCTGGTGTTACAATCTCAGATACAAGCATCGGCTTTATGTTTGATGTAAATCTCCGCTTCTACCCTGACTCACCTGAACTTCTTCCAGATGAAAAAGGCCGCATTGAACTGATTGCAGAAAAACTCAAAGAGATTCTTGAAGATGAAGGCTATTCTATTCTGATTGAAGGACATACTGCCGATGTAGGAAAACCAGTAGGCCAGCTGAATCTTTCCATAGAACGAACACGTACCGTAATGACTGCACTTATAGATGAAGGAATTGATGAAAAGATTTTCACCTACAAAGGATATGGTGGAACAATGCCGATTGCAGACAATGATACAGAAGCCGGCCGCGCCCAGAACCGCCGCGTAAGAATTATTGCACGCCCTCGCGCAACTTATATTCAGCGTGACTGGAACTAGTCATCTTCTGAATAGATTTCAGAAGATTCTTCTACAACTTCTACCAGCTGTTCAACCTTCTTTAATTTTTTAGAACGCTTTTCCATATACATAATGGAATCTGCCTCGCTTAAAAGCGGGGTAATTTTATAGCCCATTTTTTGTGATGGATAAGCAACATAGCCCATACTGATTGAAAGCGAGAATCCAACTTCATTACCACCAGACCACATCCGGCAGTCTTCATCAATCTGTGCACGAATATGCTTTAATGCCTGCTTTGTAAGTCCCGGACAGAGAATTGCAAACTCATCACCACCGATTCGGGCAATAATATCATTGGAACGGAAATTACTCTTGAGAATTATTGATTCTGCAATAATTGCCCTATCCCCTTCTTCGTGGCCATAATCATCATTTATTTTCTTAAGGCCATCCATATCACAATAAAGCATTATTCCGCTCTGGCCCATTGCTTTAGCAAATTTAAGCGTAGTCTCGCCATAGGAATAAAAACCGCGTCTGTTATAAAGGCCGGTTAATTCGTCTGTACTTGCAATAAGATCAAGCTCATCAATCTTTTTGCGTACACGGGAAGTTTCACTATGAGCAAGCGAGAACGAATAAACAGAAGCAATTGTCGAAGACAAAAGTTTTACAAAAAGATCATAAATAATACTGTCATAGCTACCCGGACGAAGGATAATGTATCCATACTGCAGGGTACTATGGAAAAGAGCAAATACTAATACTCCGTCATGATCAATACTGATTATTCCATCAGGAAGCATCTGCTCTTTTGGATTACACTTAATTATCTTTTTCTCTACAGTAGAGTCAAAACCAGTCTTATTATCAAAGCCTGCAAAAAGATGTGCATTTTTTGGAAGATGAAAATAATCAAAAGGAACTGCAGCTTCAATCGGTTTATCATAAAGCACAACTGCACAGGCAGTTATTCCAAAAGAACGGACATCATCATTGATTCTGTTACGCAGCTGATCATAAGTCATATCAGACTGCATTTGTGTATAGAAATTTGTTGTCTGATAGAATTCACCTTTTTTTCTATACCACTCAGTACCAGAGTTAGTTCTCAAATAAGGTTTATTTTCATCAGATTCAAATTCAAAACTTCTTGCATGAGGAGCAGTCTTATCATAAGGAACACGCCGGCTGGATTCACGCATAACAGGAATTGCAGTTATCACAGATAGCTTATCTGCAGCTTTTCCATAAATCTCTTTAATAAGATTCATTCCTGCAAGATACCCCTGCCCCTCAAAATTCTGTTTAATAGTAGTAAGAGTTGGTATACAGGTATCAGAATTTATAAGATTATCAAAGCCTACAACTATTACATCATCAGGAACCTTTAATCCTATTTCACTGCAGAAATCCATAGCTGCAAAAGCCATTTCATCATTCATACAGATTAAAGTATCATAGTCGAAAACTCCAATTTCTTTATAAATTGCACGAAGATCTTCAAGAGCCGGAGTATAGCTTAAGGTTGATTTCCATACAGAAATATCATCTTCACTTACACCAAGGTTTGAAAGTGCAGCTTTTATATTCTTGAGACGGTTTTTGATTTCTGAAGAATTTCCCCGTACGCTAAGAATTCCAAATTTGTGACATCTCTGTCGTTTTACCAGTTCTGTAAGAATTGAATCATAAGCTTCCTCATTATCAACAATAACTGAAGGAATGCCTGATATTTCCATTGATATATTTGCAACAGGAAGAGGCTTAAAAGCCTTTATGTACGAAGCAACTTCTGATTTATTTTGAGACTGCATGATGGCGCCAGAAATAAAAATTACACCATCGAGATTTTTTGAAGATACAAAGGAAGATACTGCTACATTCTGATAGTCAAATGCATTGGTTATACTCTGAATTTGACCAATTGAGAATACAACAAGCTCAGCGTCTTTTTCCTGACAGGCGAGCGAAACACCCCGGATTATACGCTCAGCATATTCCGAAACTACATAATCTATTACAAGCCCTATTCTCATACTCTCTCATCTTTTGAATAAAGTTTTAAATAATTATTTTTAAATCTTTTTATTACATTTTTGGGCTAATTATATTTTAGTCTAGTTTTTGTAATTTGTCTAATCTTTTATTACCTGCAGCGATTTTGCCTGATATTTCGGCAAAAACTTCTTTTTTCCGCCATTTGCAAACTGAACTTCTATTACATACTCGCCGGAATTTGAATAAGCAGCAACTACAGCACCATCACCATAATCATCATGATAGACATGTGTTCCCTTTTTCCATTTTGATACCAGTGTATCATCTTCGGAAGTATCATCTGAAGTATTCGAAAAGGCTGATGCATCGCGGCCGAATTGACCATAAGGCGAAGTTTTCCTTACTGAAAAGCCGAAAGGAGCCTGACCTATTACTGTAAATGCCTCGGCTGCTTCTTTTATGAACGGACTTGGACGCATAAAATCCCAGCGGCCATAAAGACAGCGTTTTGCAGTCGAGGTCACATAAAGTTCATCGCGGGCACGGGTAATTCCAACGTAGAAAAGACGGCGTTCTTCTTCAAGTTCTGCCCCTGTCTTTTCCATTCGTGGAAATACTCCTTCTTCAAGACCTGTTATGATTACCTTGTTATACTCCAGACCTTTTGTGTTATGGAGGGTGATGAGGGTAACTGCATTGTCTCCTACAGCCTGATTTTCAGCATCAAGCGTACGGTCCAGGTTAATTGCATCAAGGAACTGAAGAAGTCCTTCCATTGTGCATTTGTATGGAACCGCAGTATTTACAAGTTCCTGAAGGTTTTGAACTCGTGTGGTTCCTTCTATTTCGTCACCAGCTTTATGATATTCATCAAGACTTGAATCGCGGATTACCCGTTCAATAAAATCTGAAAGCGGTTTATTTTCATCAAAACAGCCCGAAAGGGTATCAAACAGTTTAATAAATGCAGAAGCACCTTCTGACGCTTTTTTAGAAAGTGATGGCTGCTGATTCTTCAGATTTTCAAGCAGATCCGAAAAAACAGGCACACCCTCAGGATTAAGGCTAACGGCACTTTCCATAAGTTTATCCTGAGTTTTGTCACCTATTCCGCGAGTCGGTTTGTTGATAATACGGCGGAACGAGATTTCATCTTTATGATTTGCAAAAAAAGAAATGTAAGCTAAAGCATCTTTGATTTCTTCACGCTCGTAGAATTTTAGAGAACCTACAACGACATAAGGAATCTTTCTATGCAGGAACTATTTTTCAAAGCCAAGAGACTGAGCATTTGTACGGTAAAGAATAGCCCAATCAGAATACTTTGCGCCTCCGGCAAGTGATTTCATTACAAGATCTGCCGTAAAGGTAGCCTCAGCATTCTGATCTGACAGAAAAGCAAGCACAGGCTTTCCACCACCCTCACGATCTGCAACCAATGTTTTTTCAAGGCTTCCATGATGATTCTTTTTTACGACAAGACCTGCCGCGTTTAATATATTCGCTGTGGAACGATAGTTCCTCTCAAGCTTAATGATTTCTGTTCCCGGGAACTTTTCCGGGAAGGTCAGAATATTTTCTACCTCAGCTCCGCGGAATTTATAGATAGACTGGTCATCATCACCTACTACGCAGACATAGGTATCACTGCCTTGCTTAACTCCTGAAAGAGCCTGCAAAAGCCGATATTGTGCAATATTTGAGTCCTGATACTCATCAACCATAATTACCTTAAATCGGTTATGGATGTAATCAGCAATTTCCTCATACGCTTCAAGAATTTGAACCGGCAGCATAATGAGGTCACCAAAATCAGCATTACCTGTAGCGCGAAGTCGTTTCTGATATTTAGAATAGATATCGTTGAGGTCAAACTCACTTCCAATAATGCTTAAATCATCCTCTGGAGTAAGGCAGTAATCTTTTGCGAGCGAAATCTGATGAGCTGCTGTTCTTATTTCTTTTGTAGAAAGCGAAGGTTCTGCTTTTTTTATAAGAGTCGCAACGTCATCATCATCATAAACAGTAAAGGATGGTTCAAGGCCTGCGTGCTCAGCATATTTACGAAGGAACCAGGCACCAAAAGAGTGGAAGGTCTGGATTTTTGCATCGGCAGCACGTTCATCAATTGCAACTGCACGTTCACGCATTTCATTGGCAGCCTTTTTAGTAAAAGTTACCGACAGAATACTCCATGGATCTATATTCTTTTCTTTAATAAGATACGCAATCTTAGTAGTAATTACACGGGTCTTTCCGGAACCGGCACCCGCAAGAATTAAAAGAGGAGAGCCCTCGTGTACAACGGCAGCTCTCTGTTCTTCGTTTAGTGAGTCGAGATAGTTATTTTCTGGCATGTTTCTTCTTTTTTTCTTTATAAAGTTCTTTATCTGCTTCGGAAAGAAGCTGCTTCAGAACACTTGATTTCTGAAGGTCTACTGCTCCAAGACTTATTGAAAGTGTAAACGGCAGCTGATTTTCTATAGAAACTTTTTTACAGAGCATTTGTATTTTAAGTCTTGTTTTTTCAACATAACCGATTTTCATTCCAAGAGCAACAATTCCAAATTCATCACCACCAAGGCGACCGACAACATCTGAAGAACGGAAAATATCTTTCAGAACCCTTGCCTGAAGCATAATTGCCTTATCACCCATTTCATGACCATAAGTATCATTGATTTTCTTAAGGTCATCCATATCTGCAAAGAAAATGACACCAGAAGTATCTGTTTCCTGCAGAAGGTCAAGAGCTGCCTGTCCCTGTTCAATAAAGCCGCGGCGGTTGAGAATACCAGTCAGTTCATCCATGCGAGACTGTAAAGCAAGATCAGTATTTTCGCGTTCAAGGTTTCGGCCTTCCTGAATCTTACCGGTATAATCATAAGCCTGAGCAATTGCATTTATGATGATTTTTAAGTAAACGTTGTAATCTGCAAATTTATTTTCGTTTATACGGCAAAGCATATAACCGTAATTTGCTTCACCCATAAAAATCGGATTCAAAATAAATATTCCGCTTATATCTTCCATTGAGCGGGCTGAAAAAATCTTTTCATGAGGATTTACAGTAAGCCCTGGTCTGAAGAATTCAACATTCTTCTGATTAGTGTAAAACATGTGAAGTTCAGCTTCTTTAGGAAGGACAAATTCCTGCTCAGAATCAATAAGCTGAACATCCTTAAAGAAATGAATAGCCATTCCACTCATTGCACACTGCTTTACAATATATTTAAGGCTGAAGAACATCTGCTTGAGAGTATTAAATCCCCGGATTGTATCTAATAATGTTACAACAACATTTTTTTCGCCCAGTGCGTTTACAAACTGCATGACTCCATCAGTTTTATCGTTAACATCAGAACGAAGTTCACCTTCAACATTTTTATATACAGGAAGTGAATGATCCAGGCTGATACAGCCGCAAGACTGACGGAATTTTGGAACGAGAGGATTATAATACTCCTTCTTCATCTTTTCGCCGGATAAAATACGGTCTACAATTTCTGCAGCCTCATAACCCTGACTATAAATATCCTGATTGATAGTAGTAAGTTTTGGAGAATGCATAGATGCCACAATAGCATCATCAAAGCCTGTAACCTTTACTTCCTGAGGAACTTTTACACCAAGTTCTTCCAGAGCACGCATACATCCCGAAGCCATCATATCATTGGCACAGACAATAGCATCAAAATCTATTTCATTTTTAGATTTATAATGTGCTTTAATTGCATCATAAGCCTTAAAATCAGTAAATGCGCCATCAAAAACAAGTTCAGGATAAAAGGTAAGTTTACTGGCATCGAGTGCAGCAGTAAAAGCATCATAGCGTTCCAGAGCTTCTTTTGATTTTGTTTCATTGGCAGAGAAAAAAGCAATTTTCTTGCAGTCATGAACTTTTTTAAGATGACTTACAATTTCCTTAAAGCTTTTACGGCAGTCTGCCTGAATCACATAACTGTTTCTTGTTTTTGGATCGAGGTTAATTGAAACTACCGGACGTGGTTCAAAACATTTGAGGATTTCACGAAGTTTATCTTCAGGCATCTCAGAAGCATAAACACCGCTTACACAAATTACAGCATCTACTTCTTTTGATTTAGCATATTCAAATCCTGTACAAAACTGATAATCAAAGGCTCCTGTATTTATGCCAGGAATTCTTGTCTGAATAAGAACAACCTTAGCATCTTTGCCTCGAAAATAATCAGAAATACCACTAAGAATATCCAGATTGTATTCAGTTGAAAATGTCGGAATTAAAACTGCTATAACCTTCATTTTTGTGTCCGATTTGTAAATTATACACTAGAAAATGAATTTTCGCTCGTTTTTTTTATCAATTTTTCTAGAATTTTTAATAAATCGGGAATCGAGGTCTACTCCAGTATTTGCGAGAACTTTTACAGTTACTACCCCGCCAGGAATTATTGATTCTACAGCCTTTTTGTCATCCAGGTCATAACGGATTACTACAGAACCGTCAACTTCCGGAGCCTGAAACCAGGCACGGCCGATTGCTAGCCCTTCTGCGGCAGCATCACCCTCTACACCAGAAACGATTTCTTCAACAAGAATATTGAGTTCCTGACCGACATAGTGCTCAAGGCGCTCTCGGGTGATTTCCGATTGAAGCTCTTCGAGATGATTTGCACGGGCTTTTGCAGTCTTTGCAGGAACACGAGGCTTCATTTTATAGGCCGGAGTATCTTCTTCGCGGCTGTAAGGGAAACAGCCAGACCAGTCCGGCTGAATTTCCTGAAGAAAACGGGCGGTATTTTCTGCAGCCTCGTCTGTTTCGCCAGGGAAACCTGTGAGGAAGGTTGTACGGAGCACAGCGCCCGGTAACTCACGACGGAGTTTTTTTACAAGGCTTGTGTATTGCTCGTATGAGCCTGTTCTATTCATTGCGCGAATGATTTTATCATCTGCACTCTGGAACGGAATATCAAAATATGGAAGAAGTTTTGGAGAAGTTTTAATTGCTTCAATAATGTCATCTGTAAAATGATCCGGATGAATATAAAGCGGACGAACAATAAAATCTCCCTTGATTTTTGAAAGCTTAGTCAAAAGCTTGGCAAGTGAAGTACCGAATTCCTTGCCGTAAACGGCAAGATCCTGTCCAATCAGATTGATTTCGTAAACACCGTCTGAAATAAGCTGCTTTACTTCATCGAGAATTTCTGCTTCCGGGCGGCTTCTTACCTCACCACGAATTAAAGGAATTGCGCAGAAAGAACAGTGATTTGAACAGCCTTCAGTTATTTTTACAAAAGCGCTGCCGGGGAAATTAAAGAGCACCGGACGGTTTCCACTGCACACACCTTCCTGACTGAAAGTCTGAGCGACACGTTCTTTACGAGCCTTATTCATAAAGCTGCAGATTTTTGAAAGATCGCCGTTTCCAA
>JAEEGK010018947.1_pt1 | contig 14822 bp, 12 predicted proteins | sample 8958771 | NCBI WGS metagenome assembly JAEEGK01 (sample SAMN16246547, study PRJNA631951) | gut metagenome | biome: gut microbiome; feature: rumen; material: SC-attached | host: Bos | place: Iran: Karaj | collected 2018-10 | reverse complement strand
GCACTTCGACACCGTCGTTCGACAGCAGTCTACGACCCTTCGGAATGGGGCTCTTGCCCTGTTGCGGCAGGGCTTTCAGCACATTTTCCAGCTGGTCGCGCAGGTCGGCGGCCGGGTCGGTGGCATCAGCGGGCACCTTCAGATGTGCTACCAGCGATTGCGTCTTCTCGCCTGTAGTCCTCATGAGTGCGCCGTTCGTGGTCTTCTTGATCTCTTCGTATTGGGGCTGTCCTTTGCCTTGCGGAGTGAAGACCAGTCTGTGCTCCGGATGGATTGCCATTGTGCCCCTTATTCTCTTGATTTCCTGTTTGTTAGATTCCATTTTTATTGTCCTCCAATGTATTCGAGTTTTCGAGTATTCGAGTATTCGTTTTGCCTGTTTTCAGCCCTGATTCCTGTTGCTGACATTTTTAATATATTATATATATTATAATATATATAATTATTAACGGTCAAATCTGACCAAAATGAAAACTCGAATACTCGAATACTCGAATACTTTATCATGTTACATTTTTTCCAGGCAGCAAAGCCCACAGCCTTGGGTTCCGGCTGCGCTCCGCCTCTCTTTCAATGTAAGGCTCCAGCTCCTCCCTCACCCACTTGCGCACGTCGAAGCAGGGGCATGCCTTGGCCGAAAACTCATTATGACCGTGTACGGCATCGGTGGTGAGGCCATACCGCAGCAGCTCGGCGGTGACCAGCACCAGCATCATCCGCTTCTGCGCCTCCGTGCGCGTGTCGGCCCATTGCCAGCCGCCATCCTCCGTGATGTGGCGTCCGCCGATGTAGCAGATGCCCAGGGCCACCTGATTGTGCGACGGCCCGTTGGGCTTCCTCCTGTCGAGGGGTGCGGCGCAGTGTGCTCCCTGGTAGCGCGGGTCGCGCCCGAACTGCAGTTCGCCATAGATACTGATGACGTAGTGATAGCCTATGTCATCCCATCCGCGGCCGCCCTTCTCGCGTGGAGTCGTGTGCCAACGGCGGATGTCAGCAGCCGTCACGTTCACCCCCTCCTGCGTGTCAGAGCAGTGGATGATAATCTCAGTTGTTCTCTTTCTAAGTCTCATGTTCGTTTGTTCCTTTCTTTGTATTTAGGAGTTTAGGAGTCTAGGAGTTTAGGAGTTTAGACAATACTCTTACGGCTCCCAGACCCTACTTTTCTCCTTTCTTTTGTTTTGTTAATGATATCGTGGATGTCACAAGACGCGGTCATCACACCGGAAAGAGCTGCATCTCAACAGTCTTCATCCTCAGAGCGGGCTTGGAGTATTTACTCCCCTCTCCCCCGCGAGAGGGGTTGGGGGTGAGGCTGTGAATCATCTTGCGGCCTCTTTCCGTCCACACCAGATAGCTGCGTGTGCGCATCATGCCCTCGCTGTCGTAGTGGCTGTGCGTGCGGCTGCGGGCGTAGCCCTTGCGCGCATATTCGGCATAGAGCAGGTACTGCCCTGACTGGCGGTACATCACGCGGCGGGCGAGCAACAGCTGCGTCAGGTCGTGCACCGTCATGCCCAGCTCCTTCGCTATCTGCGTCGTGGTGTAGCAGCTGACGGAGTCGAGCACCTCGTCGGCGTACTCCGCCTTCGGAGCCAGCTCGTCGATCAGCTTGTGCTGCTCGTCGATGGTGCGCTGCTGGATCTTCACTGCCAGGCACACGATCTCGAGGTCAGAGAGCTGTCGGCCCTCGGCATCCTTCGTCGGGATGTAGCCGCCCGTCTTGCGTATCTGAGGCAGCACCTCCGACGTCACCCAGTGCTTGAACATCTTCGCCTGCGGCAGCTTCGACGAGAGAACCAGGGAGTACAGACCCGACTCGTTGATGATGGTAGTGGATGTTTTGTAATTTGAACCTGATACCTGAATCAGGTATGTGGTTTTATCTTCTTCGTCAACGTGTACCTGTAAGGCATTCGATGGGTTCTTGTACCCCAATGCCTCAGCCACGTCCTTACCTACGAACCAGGTCTCGCCCTGCTCATCGGTCATGGTCCGGATATCTCCGAACATTTCGTGATGGAAAATCTGTATTTCCTTCATTGTTGTTTGTTCCTTTCTTTGTCATTTTAGTGTTACGTGTGCGGACGTGATTCTCGTTGAGCGCTCATGCATCCCAGCCAGCCCGCATCGCAACTGGAATGCGACGGCAAAGGTAGGCATAAAAACGATATGCTGCAACGAAAATCACGAAACACGGTCGACAGCCGCCGCGCCACTTTTCCGCAGCCCGAACCAACTTTTCCGCAGGCCGTCGACAACTTTTCCGCAACATGAGGCAACTTTTCCGCAGATCGGGGCCTATTTTTTCCGCAGAGAGGCCCCTTGGTTGCGGAAAAGTTGTCGCAGGCCGTCGCGAGTTGCGGAAAAGTGCATAAAAAAGTAGACGGACCCCTCAGGAATCCGTCTACTAAAATCTGACCGCTGCGGAAAAATCAGACCTCTCCGTCTACTGCCAGCAGCCGTTTCTCGAACGACGCACACTTCGAATAAGCGTCGCAAGCGTCATATGTCAGCCACCAGCCGCGTATCCCTGGCCTCGCAGATAGAGCGGGCCAGATCGTTCAGCTCGTGGAAACGGGCATAGTCCGAGTCGCCACCCAACTGCCAGGGCGCGAGTATCAGCAGTTCACCTGAGGCACAGGCATAGAAACGGCCTTGAGGAGGCTTCCAGTACTCAGTGATGGGCTCCTTCTGCAAGAGAATGAGAGGCAGCCGACCGGCAAGCGCAGCACTGACCACACCCTTCTCGCCCATAGAGATGCCTGGCGTGACCAGCACGGCACCTTCCTCAGCATGGCGCAGCAAGGCGGCCTTGGCATGCTCATATTCGGGAGTGAGATGCGTGGGCGTGCCTTCGGCGTTCTTCCGGTGGAAGAACACCTGCTGCTTGTAGGGGTTCTTCAGGAGAAACAGATTGCCAAAAGCAGCATACTCGTGGCCGTCGATACGGAGGTGCAGGCGCCGCTCCATCAGCAGGGGTCGCTCCTCGCGCAGCCGGGCCCGGAAGGGGTTCTCGTCCATATAGCGGCAGATATTCTCCAGCATTCCCTCCCTGATGATGATCCGGTCGTGGTAGCCCTCTTCAAAGAGCACTGGCCGCAGCACTCCGGTGCCGGTGCCCCCCGCTGTGCCCCGCGCTTCTCCACCTATCCTCCCAGCCCCGGTGCCGGTGCCCGGTGCTTCTCCGCCGGGTATCCCAGTGCCGCCCAAGGGAAAAGCCCCGGGCACGATGCTCCCTCCGGCTTCATCCTGCAGTCGCCACCAGGCCCTCGTGCATCCCGTCTTAAACCCGCGGACGATATTCCCCAGGTGCTTACCGTCTGGCAGCCTCCTCCGCACCCGCACCAACAGATGGATATGATCAGGCATCAGTGCCACCTTGCAGACATCCACCATCGGATAATACTGCGAGATCTTCGCCACCTCCTCCTGAAGCACCCTCTCACCCAGGGCAGAGCAATGCAGGTGAGGATAGTCGGCACTCCCTCGCTGTCCACGCGTATGCCCCTCGATACGCCCAAACACACGCTGCCGCCCCGCCACCACCAGCGTGACCATATACAGGCCGGGGCGGTTATAGTCGTGAAAGTGCGCCCTGCGAAGATTGTTATGCTTCGTCTCGGCAGGCACCAGTCCTCGGGCTATCATCTCATCGCGTGTCATATCGTTGAAACAGTCATTCCGTATACATGGCTATCGCCTTGCAAAGATAATGCAAATCAGTCAATAAACCAAATATAATTTGAGTTTTTTTCAAGGAATCTTATCAACAAAAAATGAATATATCGGAGAATCTTCGTACCTTTGCAGCGGTTTTGTAAGTCACGTGGCGCACGACGCCAACCGCCGATCGCGACGGCACCAACAGGCGATGCGCACGCCAGCTGGTAAAGGTTGGGACGGAGCATAGCAGCAGGCGATACTAGTAACAGCAGCAGGCGAAACCCCGCACAGCAGCGTCGGAAACCACACTTACCGCAAGCCCCGACGGCACCGCCGCAAGGCGACGTCCGACCACGGAAGAGGCGACGTCCGGCCGCGGAAGAGGCGAAGCAAGACCACAGTGTTTAACCCCAAAAGAGACCAAGAAAGGAGACAAATGTTATGCCACAGAAAGTACAGAAGTACATGAACACCAACGAGCTGTCGAAGACCTTCGGCAAGTTCTACGTCCGCCCCGTCTATCCCAAGCGCCACATCGGCACCAACGAGCTGGCCGAGTTCATCCAGACCCAGTGCACCGTGAAGATGTCGGACATCAAGGCCGTGCTCGTAGAGATAGGCTCCGCCTTCAAGCACTACTTCGAGCTGGGTCAGAAGATCAAGCTCGACGGCGTGGGCATCTTCAAGGTGGGCATCTCCAGTGCCTGCAGCGACACCGAGGCCGGCTGCAACGCCTCGCTGGTGAAGAAGGGCCGCGTCAACTTCCAGCCCGAGGTCACCTCCGTGCTCAAGGGCGTGTCGGAGGTGCAGCGCGCCCGCATCATCAACGGCGTGGCCACCCTCGTGACCACTCAGCAGCAGGTGTTCGACCACCCCGCCACCATGCTCAAGGACGTCCGCTTCGAGCTCACCGCCGACCTCCAGGGCAGCGGCATCGAGCCCGCTGATTCCGGAAACTCTGGAAATGGCGGAAACTCCGGCGACGACGAGCCACGTCCGTAGGAAGTGAAGAGTGAAGAATGGTCGCTTCGCTCAAAATTGAAGCAAAAATTTATAAGAAAAATAATCGAGCATCAGGTGAGTTCTTTAAATTTTAAATATAATTTTTGTTTTAATTTTGAGCGTAAGCGACCTAAAAAATCAAAAGGAGGAAATGAACAATGAAATGGAAAATGTCTGAGCGACTGAAGAACCGGCTGATGGAGGGCCTCATCGCAGCCATCACCGCATTCATCGCGGCTGTCACCACCACCTCGTGCCTAGGTCACGGCCCGTTCTAAACTCGACAACAAGACATCAAGACTTGACATCAAGACAATAGGGAGTCGACAACAAGACACGAAACCGGTCGTCTCGATGTCTTGATGTCTTTGATGTCTTGATGTCTCTTGATGTCTTTTGTCCTCATCCGAAGAGTACGCGCAGCGCTTCCTCTACCTTGCGCACGGGGTGGAGCTCGATGGCGAGCTGCTTGTGGGAGAAGGCACGCATGTTGTAGCGGGGGATGATGATGTGGCTGAAGCCAAGCTTCTCGGCCTCGGCCACACGCTGCTCGATACGGTTGACGGGACGCACCTCGCCGCTGAGACCTACCTCGCCGGCCATGCACCATCCTGTCTCGATGGGGGTGTCTACATTGCTCGAGAGCACGGCGGCGATGATGCTGAGGTCCATCGCCATGTCGGTGACACGCAGGCCGCCGGCGATATTGATGAACACATCCTTCTGCATGAGCTTGAAGCCTACGCGCTTCTCGAGCACAGCCAGCAGCATGTTGAGACGACGCTGGTCGAAGCCTGTGGCCGACCGCTGCGGCGTGCCGTAGGCTGCCGACGACACGAGGGCCTGGGTCTCGAGCAGGAAGGGTCGCACACCCTCGATGGCGGCGCTGATGGCGATGCCCGACAGGCCGTCGTGATCCTCGGTGAGCAGCAGCTCGGAGGGGTTCGACACCTGTCTGAGTCCGTTCTGCTGCATCTCGTAGATGCCCAGCTCGGAGGTGCTGCCGAAGCGGTTCTTCATCGAGCGCAGGATGCGGTACATATAGTGCTGGTCGCCCTCGAACTGGATGACGGTGTCGACGATGTGCTCGAGGATCTTGGGGCCTGCCAGGGTGCCCTCCTTCGTGATGTGGCCGATGAGGATGACGGGCACGCCGCTGGTCTTGGCAAAGCGCAGCAGCGACGAGGCACACTCGCGCACCTGGGCGATGGAGCCTGCGCTGGACTCCACTTCCTCAGTGGCGATGGTCTGGATGGAGTCGATGACGACGAGGTCGGGCTGCACCTCCTTGATATGCTCGAAGATGTTCTCGAGCGAGTTCTCGCAGAGGATCATGAACGTGTCGCTGTCGAGTGACGAGGGGTTGAGGCGCTCGGCACGCATCTTGAGCTGGTGGGCGCTCTCCTCGCCGCTGACGTAGAGGATGCGCATGGCCGCTGACGAAAGGCGGGGCGAGGCGAGGTGGAGCATGGTCTGCAGCGTGAGCGTAGACTTGCCGATGCCGGGCTCGCCGCCCAGCAGGACGATGCTGCCCGGCACGAGGCCTCCGCCCAGCACGCGGTTGAGCTCGTCGTCGCCCATGGAGATGCGGCGGTCGTCGCTGCCCTCTATCTCACGCAGCCGGACGGGACGGCTGGTGCGCAGGGCATGGCCGGCGCTGGCGGCGGCATGGGTGGCGGCGGCGCGGCCGGTGTCGGCGGCAATCTTGATTTCCTTGTACGTGTTCCATTGTCCGCAGGCGGGGCACTTGCCTATCCACTTGGGCGACTCTTGTCCGCAGTTGGAGCAGACGTAGGCTGTTTTGTCTTTGGCCATATTTTTGATTTGCGATTTACGATTTTTGGGTTTCTGAGTGCAAAAGTACGATTTTTTTTCGTCGTTACAAAACTTTTTCGTACTTTTGCAGCCATAATGAAACATATATTTATATTATTGCTAGCCGTAGTGGGGCTGACGGCCTGCGGCGGCGACAGCCAGGAGGCCATGAAGCAGGCCCGGCGCGAGAAATTCGTGGCCGACTCCCTGGCACTGAAGGTGGCGGTGACACCCACGCTCGACTGCCTGCCTTTCTACCTGGCCGACGAGAAGGGATGGTTCGAACAGGAGGGACTGAGCGTCAGGCTGTTTCCCTATCAGGCACAGATGGACCAGGACACGGCGCTGCTGCGCCACCACGTGGAAGGCATGACCACCGACCGCGAGCGCCTGAAATGGCTGGAGCGCCAGGGTGCCAAGCTGCGCGAGGTGGGCACGACGAACCTGAAATGGCAGCTGCTGACCTACCGTGTGGCACGCATTCGCCACCTGCTGCAGCTGGACGAGGAGATGATAGCTATGACACGCTACTCGGCCACCGACATGCTGGCACAGAAAGCCATCGACAGCGTGGGGCTGAAGCCCGAGCGCGTGTTCCGCATACAGGTGAACGATGTGGGCATCAGGCTGGGCATGCTCGAGACGGGCATCATGGATGCCGTGCTGCTGCCTGAGCCGCAGGCCACGCAGGCGCGTCTGGGCGGTCATCCCGTGCTGATGGACACCGACTCGCTGGGGCTGCATCTGGGCATCATCGTCTTCACTGAGGAGGCGATGGCCGACTCGATGCGCCTGCATCAGGTGGAGCAGCTGCTCGCCGTCTATCAGCAGGCTCTGGACTCGATAGCCCACTATGGGCTGCCGCACTATCGCGACGTGATCGTGAGATGCTGTAAGGTGAAGCCCGAGGTGGTGGATTCAATCAAATAGGGGGAGCTATGAAACAGAACGCACAACTGACCAATACCCTTCAGGCTATAGAGAAGGGCCAGCTGAGGGAGGCTCTCACTGGCATGGAGAACTACTTGCTGGCCAACCCTGGCACGAGAGGCATGACCGAACTTTCTGCCATCCGCGAGGACTATCAGCTGATGGCCGACTACTGGAAGCGGGGCTTCGACGACGCCCAGCGGCCGATGATCTATCACCGGCTGCTGCAGCGTATGTATGTGCTGGCTGCCAATGCCCAGCTCGACTGGCAGATGCAGGACAGCTCGTTCATGAGCTCCCTACGCAACAGGGTGAGGCGGGCCCGTCCCGACTGGTCGCTGGAGGGTCTGCGCCGGGCGATGGAGACATTTGTCAGCGACACCACCATGCTGCAGCTGGAGCCTGAGAACAAGCGGCAGCAGAAGAGCGAGCAGCTGCACAAGGAGCACTGGGACTTCATGGTCGACTCGTTTGACTATATCCTCACGTCGCAAGTCTGGCACGAGAGCCTCGCTGGTGAGTTCATCGACATGCTCCTCTCGCCCACGCTCTATACCCACGACCAGCAGCTCATCATCAGCGCCATCACCCTGTCGGCCGTTCAGCACTTCTGCTTCCAGCGGTTCAGGGTGCTCACTGAGGTCTATCGGCGCACCACCGATGAGCACCTGCGCCAGTGTGCACTCGTGGGATGGGTCCTGGCCCTGGGCAACAACAAGCCGATGATCTATCCTGAAGTGGGCGAGATCGTGGCCGGATTGTGCGACGATGAGCGCACACGCAGTGAGCTGGCCGAGCTCCAGATGCAGCTCGTCTACTGCCTTGATGCCGATGCCGACACGCAGACCATCCAGCAGGAGATCATACCCGAGATCATGAAGGGCAGCAACATCAAGTTCGATGGCCGCGATCTCATAGAGACGGAGGAGGACAAGCTGGAGGACATCCTCCATCCTGAGGACTCCGAACAGGACGTAGAGCGCATGGAGCAGAGCCTGAAGCGCATGATCGACATGCAGAAGCAGGGGGCCGACATCTACTTCGGAGGCTTCGCCCAGATGAAGCGCTTCCCCTTCTTCAATACCGTCGCCAGCTGGTTTGTGCCGTTCTATTCCCAGCATCCTGCCATCAGTCAGATATGGAACAATGCGCGTGGCAAGAATCTCCTCAAGGCCATCACCCGTACGGGAGCCTTCTGCGACAGCGACAAGTATTCGTTTGTGCTGGCCTTCAGTCAGGTGCTGGGCCATCTGCCGCAGAGCATCCTGAAGCTGGCTGAGGAGGGCGATGCGCTGCCGATGCCCTTGGGTGGCGAGGTGTCGGCGGAGGAGCAGCGGCAGCCTGCCTTCCTGCGGCGTGCCTGTCTGCAGAACCTGTATCGTTTCTTCCGGCTCTTCTCGGCCCGCGATGCATTTCAGAATCCTTTCAACCTGCCTGACAAGTACTTCAATAAGGATGATATGCGCCGCATCTTCTTCTTCTCCAACTCCCTTCTGGGATGCGAGCCGATGCGCGACCAGTATCCTGTCGTTGCCCGTTTCCTGATGAAGCATCATCGTTATTCCGAGGCTGTCTACGTGCTCTGCGTCATGCCGGGACTAAAGGACGATGTGCAGGCCTGCCTGATGATGGCAACAGCACTGACGCGCGCCGCCCATTACCCAATGACTCTTCTGCCAGTGGACTTCTTGATAAGGGCCCTTGAGCTCGCCCCCGACAATGAGCGGGCCAGGGCGAGCCTGGCACGGCATGAATTTTCTTCTAATCGGTATAAGAATGCATGGAGGGAGTATGATGCACTCAGCAAAGACTATCCCGACAACCGCTCCTACCGGCTGAATGCTGCCGTCTGCCTGGTGCACCTGCGCCGCATAGACGAGGCGCTGCCCATACTCTATGAGTTCAATTATCTTGATGCCGACGATATGGCCGTGGTGCGCGTGCTGGCATGGGCGCTGACTGTAGGCAGCCAGTATGAGCAGGCAGAGAAGCACTACCTCAGGCTGCTGCAGGCTGACAAGCCGCTGCCTGCCGACCTGCTGAACTACGGCTACAGCCTGTGGATCTCGCATCAGACGGAGGCGGCCATAGGCATGTTCCGCCGCTTCCTGGATGAGCAGGATAAAGGCTATGACATGAAAAAAGAGTTCATGCAGAATGAACATGAACTCTTGTCCTCGCATGGCATCAGCGATACTGAGATTCAGCTGATGCTCGATGCTGTGCTTTATTAAGCCCGATCAGATACCCAGCTTCTTGCGGATGTCCTTGGGGATGGCGTTCTTGTTGACGAGGAAGTCCATCGTGTTGAGGGCGATGAAGGCCTTGGTCATGTACCATGTGCCCTTGTATTCGCCAGTCTCGCCCCACGAGTTCTTCACCATGTAGTATTCCCTGCCGTTCTGGTCCTTGGCCACGCCGTAGATCAGCATGCCGTGGTCGTCGGTGAGCTCCCAGTTGTCGAAACGCTCCTGGCGCATCTCCTGTGTGGGCACTACCTCAGGCACCTTGCAGCCCAGCGAGTCGGTGATGCTGGTGCGCTTGACGGCGGTGAGCTTCAGCCAGCGTGCCATGTCGCTGCCGGCCAGACTCTTGGCTGCCTCGCCGTCGATGGCATAGGCCAGTCCCTGACGGGTGAAGCCCTCCTCCGAGACGTCGCCGCCCCAGGCGATGGTGTAGCCGTTAGCTACGGCATTGTCGATGACCTTCATCATCTCGTCGAGGGGAAGGTTGTAGGAGAGGGGGAAGCGCCAGTTGTCCTGCACCTCCACGGCAAAGCCGGTGTAGAAGGGGTGATGGCTGAAGCTGGTGATCGAGACATAGTCGTCGAGGTTGATGCCGAGGCTCTGGACGAAGGTCTTCGGAGTGTACTCCTTGCCCTCATACGTGAACTTCTCGGGGCACTGGCCGAGGTAGGCATCGAGGATGCCCTGCAGGCCGGGCTTCCACTGGTTGCTGATCTTCTTGGCCGAGCTCTTGGCCACGGCAGCCACGTAGGGCTCGAGCAGCGAGAAGAACTCGTTGAAGTTGTTCAGGGAGTCGCCGTAGAGCGAGCCGGGGAAGGGCATGGCGTCCTCGGGGCAGATGCCGTGGTTCTTCATCACTGAGAGCACGTCCTCGGCCGAGCCGCCCTGTGAGAACTGGCAGTCACCGTGGTAGCGGACCACCTGGATGGCGCGCTCCATGTAGGTCTTGTTGGCCACAAACGACTCGCAGAGGTCGTAGGTCTTGCCGGTGGCCTTGAGGATCTCAGCCTCGAAGAACGAGAGGGTGCTGTAGTCCCAGCAGGTGCCCGAGCGGTTCTGGTCCTTCACCGAGGTGATGGGGTTCTCCTTGATGGTGGTAAACTGTGGCTTGTTGTCAGCCTTCTTCTTCTCAGTTTCCTGAGCTTGTGCGCCCACGGCCATGATGGCCAGCAGGGCGAGTGATAAGATTTTCTTCATGAGCTAGATGATTTGCTATTTTTTTATTTCAAATTCTGCGTATAACGTTTTCTCTTGTTTGGTTTCCCAGTTTCGTACCTGCTTCTTTACCCGATACTTCCCTGGCTGATAGAAGTGTATCCTGGTAAAAAAAAACATCCAGGCGCCTTTTTTTGAGTGCGGGCCGATGCTCAGCAGTGGGGTTTCAAATCCATAGTGGGTGCTTGCTGCACCCGAGCGTGGCTTGGGTTGCCTCCATTTCCCGTTATTAAGCCATTCGATAGAGTATGCGGGTCCAAATGTGAACACTGAATCGGAGTTGTTGACTAGAGATAATCCTACCTTAAAGTCTTCGGTTATAGGATATTTGATTGTTGTGCTGTCAATGAGCAACTCTATTGAGGGACATAAAGTTTCCTTGCCGACCTGCGCCGACAGGCATGTGCAAGAGCAGAGCACAAAGCAAATGGTATAAAACCGTAGTAGCTGGGTAGTAATTCCTGTCATTCCTGAACCATTTTTTAGGCCATGAAGGCCTCAAGTTCCTCCGGATGGTAGGGGATGCGCTTCTCACCGAGGAAGCGGCAGCCGTCGGCGGTGATGAGCAGGTCGTCCTCGATGCGGATGCCTCCGAAGTCCTTGTAGGTCTCCAGCAGGTCGAAGTTGAGGAACTCCTTGCAGTGACCCTCTGCGCGCCAGAGATCGATGAGGTGGGGGATGAAGTAGATACCTGGCTCGTCGGTGACGACGAAGCCCTCCTGCAGCCGTCGGCCCATGCGCAGGCAGTTGGTGCCGAACTGCTCAAGGTTAGGACGCGTCTCCTCGTCGAAGCCTACGTATATCTGTCCCAGTCCTTCCATGTCGTGCACGTCCATACCCATCATGTGGCCAAGTCCGTGAGGCAGGAACATCGCATGCGCCCCTGCGCGTACAGCTTCTTCAGTATCACCCTTCATCAAGCCGAGCTCCTTCAGACGGTCGGTCATCAGGCGGCAGACGGCAAAGTGCACGTCGGCATACTTCACACCAGGCTTGGCCACCTCGAGCACATAGTCGTGGCAGGCCTCGACGATGGAGTAGATCTCCAGCTGACGCTGCGAGAAACGTCCGTTGACGGGCATCGTGCGTGTGTTGTCCGAGCAGTAGTCGTCGAGCTCACAGCCGGCATCGCAGAGTGCCAGCCGGCCGTCCTCGAGGAGGTTGCCGCTGGGGTTGCCGTGCATGATCTCGCCGTGCTGCGAGAAGATGGTGGCAAACGACACTCCCTGAGCCAGTGAGCGGGCGATGCCGTCGACCTGTCCGCCGATGTAGCGCTCGGTCACTCCCGGACGGATGAGGCGCTGGGCGGTGGTATGCATCTCGTAGCCCACGTCGCAGGCCCGCTCGATGGCCTCTATCTCCTGCGGCTCCTTGGTGGAGCGCATCTTCACCACGGCCTTGATGAGCTTCAGCGAGGCGGCCTCCTTCTGCTTCGAGGGATGGATGCCTAGCAGGTCGTGGAACATGATCATCGTGTCGTGGCGGTAGGGTGGGAGGAAGTGGATGGTCCTGTTTGTCGCAATGGCATTGCGACATACTTTACTTAGCTCGCTCATCGGGGCCGTCTTGCTGATGCCAACCTCAGCAGCGAGGTCGGCCACGGAGGGCACGAAGCCCATCCACACGATATCCTCGATGTCGATGTCGTCGCCAAGGAGCCATTCCTCGTCATTGTCGACGTCGATGACACCCACAAGGGCGTCACGATGCTGGCCGAAGTAATACAGGAATGTAGAGTCCTGACGCATGGGGCTGAAGCCATTGGCAGGATAGTTGGCTGGCGATTCGTTGTTACCTGGGAGGATGATGATTCCCTCGCCTACAAGTTTCTTGAGTTCCGCACGGCGGCGGATATAAGTTTCTTTAGAGAACATAGTATTTTAGTTTTTGCCTGCAAAGTTACAAAGAAAAGGCTTTTCTGCCAAATTTATTGACTCTTTTTAGCAGAAGAGATACTGAGGAAGTAGCCCAGCTTGTAGATTTTGAAAATTCGCAGGTAGGGATGAGTGCCGCAAAGGATACGGCGCTCCAGCGGTCCCAGCAGGCGATGCCACAGGCGGATGGCACCACGCAGCAGGGGTGAGCGCATGCCCTCGACGAAGGTGAGCATCTGTGAGTAGCCACGCAGCAGGTCGCGCTTGTCGTAGAGGGTGCGCAGTCCCTCCTCGGTCTTGCTGACGAAGCTGGCGTTGTCCTCGAAGGTGAAGAACCCCACGGGAATCTCCTGGTGGTTGATGGTGATGCCTGCCTCATGCAGCCGCCGGCCGAAGAGCACATCCTCATAGCCATAATGGCGGAATGACTCGTCGAAGGGATGGGCCAGCATGACCTCTCGGCTGACGAGGAAGTTGCTGGTGTGGAAATGCTGGTAGGGCTGCTTGCGTCGCTGCTCCGTATTGTGCTCAGGCTGGCATGCCCACTCATAGCGATAGCGGAGGCACGAGCGTGGGGCACAGTCCTTGCGCACGCGGTAGCCGCCATAGACCACGTCGCCCTCTTGCTGCAGCATCTGCTCGAGGTAGGTGCTCAGGAAGATGTGCATGTCGCAGTCGAGAAAGAGCAGCCACGCCTTGCCGGCCTCCTGTGCCAGGAAATTGCGGATGGCTGCACGTCCGGCGTTGAAGCCACGGTCGATGAAACGGCAGTGTGGATACTGTTCCACCTGGCGGCACAAGTCAACCTTCTCACGGTCGGGTGAGCCGTCGTCGGCAACAATGATCTCGTAGTCAAGTCCGCTGATGGCTTCGGCCTGGCTGCTGAGCTCGCCGACCAGCTGTCGGCAGTCGCCATTATAGGTGGGAATGAGTATGGAAAGCTCGTTCTTCTTCATTTCAGAGGCCAAAATTACACAAAAAACACTAAATTGGAGCACAAAAGAGCGGAAAAATTTGCCCAGACGGCAAAAAAGCAGTAATTTTGCACCGCCGTTACGCGATAGCGGCATGAAATTCAATCCACATTTATTCATTTAACAAACATTTTGTACTAAACAATGGCAACAAAAATCAGATTGCAGCGCGGCGGTCGTAAGGGCTATGCCTTCTACAGCATCGTTATCGCCGACGCTCGTGCACCACGTGATGGTCGTTTCACTGAGAAGATTGGTTCTTACAATCCCAACACCAATCCTGCCACGGTAGACTTGAATTTCGACCGTGCTCTGTACTGGGTAGAGGTAGGCGCACAGCCCACTGATACCGTTCGCAACATCCTCAGCCGTGAGGGCGTGTACCTGATGAAGCACCTCAAGGGTGGCGTCAAGAAGGGTGCCTTCGATGAGGCTGCTGCACAGAAGAAGTTCGATGCATGGAAGGCTGACAAGCAGAAGGGCCTGGAGAAGGTAGCCGCCGACGTCAAGAAGGAGAAGGCTGATCTCGCCAAGAAGGCTCTCGAGGCTGAGAAGCAGGTCAACGAGGCCATCGCCAAGAAGGTGGCTGAGAAGAAGGCTGCCGCCGTTGCTGCTGCCGCTGAGGCTACTGCCGAGGCTCCCGCAGAGGAGGCACCTGCTGAGGCTTAAGCCTCACATCACACCGACACTCGTCCATCCACCACGTGCTGGCGAGTGTCTTCCATTTGGAACAGACAAGGAGGACTGGCTCATCGTGGGCAATCCTCCTTCTTTTTCAAAAAAAGCACACCACCTAAACGTCATATACACCCTCTAAGAATGACCCTACGCAACATACTCCTGGCACTTGTCACGATGTTCACCCTCAACAGCGGTGCGCAGGGCAATACTACGACTAACGAGGCACGCCGCACTTTCGAGAAGGCCTACGACCTGGTCTTCGGCCCTCAGGGCTGCACCCTCCACTACGATGTCAACCTCGTCGGTGTCTACAAGACTGCCGGCACCATCTGGTACAAGGGCAAGAAGAACAAGTTTATCGATTCACGTGTCGACTCGTGGTGTGACGGCACGACGATGTACACCGTCTTCCGCAAGCGTAA
>JAEEGK010018946.1_pt1 | contig 14822 bp, 13 predicted proteins | sample 8958771 | NCBI WGS metagenome assembly JAEEGK01 (sample SAMN16246547, study PRJNA631951) | gut metagenome | biome: gut microbiome; feature: rumen; material: SC-attached | host: Bos | place: Iran: Karaj | collected 2018-10 | reverse complement strand
TTTAATTTTAGTTGCAGGAGTTGCTATATCAGCAATGAAATTTGTTGATAAAGCAAAAGTTACATCCGCAAAAAGCCAGATAGAAGTTTATAAATATGCATTACAATCTTATTATTTAGATTGTGGAATTTATCCTTCAAAAGAACAAGGCTTAAAAGCTTTATTTGAAAAACCAATTTTATATCCAATACCTGAAAATTGGGATGGGCCTTATATCGATAGAGAAGTTCAAAAAGACCCTTGGGGTAATGACTTTGAATATTCTGATACAACAACAAATGGATTGCCTTTTTCTATTATTTCTTATGGTGCAGATGGAAAAAGCGGAGGCGAAGGAAAAAATGAAGATATCTGTTCATGGAAATAATTCAGGACATTCAATGCTCTCAGCTGTAATAATACTATTTTTAGTATTACTAATCATATTTGCAATTCTTGCTAAAACTTCTTCTGAGCTCAATCAACTTAGAAAAGAGAAAAGCAATTTAGAAAAAATGATTGAAGAAGAAAGAAATAAATGAAACTTATAGAAGCAGTTGTCGTTTGTATAATTATACTTCTCTTCTCTGCAATTATTGTGCATCCTGTAATTATGATTGAAGATATGCAAAAAGAAATATTACAAACAAGAAAAGAAATTTATATATTACGCGAAGAACTAAGTCAAATTCAGAAATCAAACGAGAGTTTACAAAATGAATAATAAAAAATATTTAGATAAAAACGATTATGATTTTTACACGATTGACTTAGGTAAGATTCCTCCATTTACCTCTTCTAAAGCTATTGAAAAAAAATTATTTGCAAATCTGGAAAAATTACATCCCTGCTTTTCAGATTACTGCACATTTGATTATATTTTAAAATCGGAAAAGATTAAAACAATTGCAAAGGTGGTTGTAGTAGATTCAATGTTCCTCATTGAATACAAAAACTCACACAACACAAATTATATTAAAATTGAAGAATTCAATAATAAAAAACTATTTTTATCAAAAAAACAAAAAAAAATAAAAACAACTATTTATATTTCATTATTTTTCTTGTTATTGGCTTCATTTATCACTTTTATGGCGAAAAACTACCTGGAACAAAAAAAGGCATTAGAAAACATACCTCGTATTATAGAACATGCAGAAGAAAAACAGATTTTTGATATATCAAACTTCATTGATTTTTGTTTACCAGTATTTGCAGATCCATCCATAAAAGTCTCATATTTTGAGTATACTGCAAGCACTCTTCCACAAATTACATTGCATACTAAGGGAATTCAACGAGAAGAAATCGAAGATAACTTTTTGAACATTTATAAAGATTTAAAATTAAACTTTTCAGCCACCACTTATTCGGAAAATACCCCAAACTTATCAGTAACTATAAATTGTGACAAGCAGCCTATTAAAAATGCCGCTTTTTGCGACATCCAAAATAGTTTTATTGAAATCAGAAATTCTATTTTCTCAGTACATGGCTTACCTATCTCGGAAGCAATTGAAACAAGGCAGTATCAATGTATTGTTCCTTACAATGGTCTGCAAAAGTTTTTTGAGGACTTATTAGAAATACAAGAAGTCCAGAAAATAAAATTTGAAAAAATTGTTTTTGATTATAATCAAGAAATAGGAAATTTAAATTGTATTATAGTTTTAGATAAATTAAAATCTGAAAAAGCATTAGATTTTTCAAACTTTATTCTTACATTTAAGAAACCAATCGAGCGACCAAAAGAAAAAACTGTTTCTTCTAAAAAACAAGAAACTATTACAAAAGAAGACAGAGTACTTGTTGGAAAGATGCCAGCAGCTGATGGCAGTATGATATTATACTATCGTACTCCTGAAGGAAAAATCATTTATGAAAAAGAATAAAACAAAGGAGAAACAAAGGAATAGATTGTTATAAATTATTTTGAGATGTTCAAACAAATGGCAATTTGTATGACAAACTATCATTTAAATCTGTGATAATCGCAGCAATTACATATAAAACAATTCAGAATCCAAAACTTAAATTATCGTTAGCTATAGCAGATGTCGAATCTCAAATTATTGGTGCAAATTATGATTTTATTTCACAATATCAAATAATGAGAAGAGAAAATATAATTGGAAATGATCATTATAATCATGCTATGGCAAATAGTAGAGCAACACAAAGGGGAAAATTTGGAAAAATAACCGCTCAGGTTTTAAGTTTTATTCGAGAAGCTACTGATGTACTTCGCAAAGGAGACAGTGATATTGATATCAGAGAAGATAATGTAGCTAATAGATATGGGCGTAATATTTTACCTAATGAATCTCCTGAAGAGCATAATGCAATATTTGATACCAGAAAAGGTGGGCATAGAGCGGATTTAAGTGATATTGCAAGCGAAGAATCACCTAAAAATATAAAGGAATTTTTAAATTCTTATTTCAAAAGAGATAAATATGAAAAATAAATATATTTTAATCTTATTCTTTTTATGTTTTTCAGTAATTTCATGTAATGATTTTAAAGAACAAAAATTTAAGAATCTAACAAATACCGATATTTCTCAACTATTATGGATTCCTTCATTTTTATGGGAGAATGAAGAAATAAAAAATCAAGTCTTTAATATTTATGAATGCCATGATTTAGATACTAATCAAAGCTGGGGGTATTTTTCAATAACAAATTTAAACCTGATTATTGGCAATGCCACTTTAATAGATAAGTATACTTGTACAAATAGAGAAAGAAAAAGACTTAAAAAAATAGGTTGTAATTTTGATTTTCTAAAAACTTTTACCAAAAAAGGAAATCAATTTTCTTACAATTTATTATATGATGAAAGTTCGGGTATAATTTATTATTATGGATATTATAATAAAAGTAACACCCACAAATAGTAATTTGTCGGTGTATAGGGAAAAAAACAAAAAATCAGTATAATTCCGAAGGGAACAAGGCCTGATTTTTAAGAAACAGAAATAGCAAAAACATGAATTTGCATTTATAATAGAGAGTGTGGAGGTTTGAGAAAGATAAAAAAGGCAGTTTAGGAGCGATTTTCGTCGGTTGCTACTACAAATGGCAATTTGTCGGATAAAAAGAAGCCTAACAAAAAAAGTTTATTTAAAGAATTCCTTGATATATTTTCCATTGATGTAAAATGTGGTATCGGTGTTGACTTAGCTTTTATTACCAATATTGGTTTCGATGTTTTTTCACAAGCTGCAACGTTTTCATCTGACGGTTATTCAGAGTATTATACACAGGGGGTTAGTAGTGGAATTATCAATTATTCGAATTCAACTTCAGTAACCCCTGCAATTAAAGGTTTTAAAGAAGACGGAAATAGTACAATATCTATAGGTCCTGTAGAAATCTCTGAGACTGGTACAGATGTAAAGGCTTCTTTTGGAGGACAATTTCTGATTGGTATTTATTTAAATATATCTGGAAAAGAAGTGATTGATTTTTGGGAGAAGTTAAATGAAGCAGTTTATAAATAATTTAATCATATGTATATTCTATATTTTGTTTGATATATTATTTTGTTTTCTTTACATTCCTAAGCCTTTGCCAAAAATGTTATATATATTGCTAGGTATTTTATTTTTATTGTCACTAATTATATTAACAAAAAGAAAAAAAGATGATTGTATTGAAGTAGCAATGAAAAGAAAATCAATTGTGATTGCTTCATTATTGGATATTGTATTTAATTTTCTTATTGTAATTATCTATTTATTAATTAATATCCTGGTATTAAAACAATCATTTTTATGGATAGGAATATTGATTATCATTTCTTATTTTTTAGGAGCAAATATATTTTTTCCTTCAATTGCTTTTAGAATTATTAAAATGTCAATAACAAATTCCAGACAAATGATATTTCGTAATATAATATGTTTGTCTCTTTGTAGTATAGTATTTTTCTTCAAAAAAAATATTATTATATCATGTCTAGCAGGAATGATATTATCAATAGATTTGCTAGTGTTATTTTTTAAAGGGCAATCGATTATTGATTCTTTATTAAAGATTAATTATATACAAAAAGTTTCCCACAAATAGTAATTTGTCTGCAAAACAAACTTCTCCATATTCCAAAGTTTTCTGGCTCCCAAGCTAAATTAGCAGATAAACTTCTGATGGGCATATTTAACATTGGACTGTTGCACATTTGCATATCTGAGAGTAGTATCAATTTTGGAATGTCCTAAAAGGACTTGAACCTGTTCGATCGGCATTCCTTTGTCTATAGCTCTAGTTGCTAATGTCCGGCGAAAGCGGTGTGGGTGTACATTTTCAATATCAGATTCACTACCTATATTTCTTATGATTTGTTCTACAGAATTTACTGAAAGTCTAGAATAAGTCCCGGTTTTGGATTTTTTCCTTTCTGTTACAAAAAGAGCTTTGTTTTTATCTTTTCTGGATTTTAGATAATTTTCTAGTTCAATTTTTGTACGAAAGTCAAAATAAGTTTCACGCTGCTTTGCACCTTTTCCAAATACTATACATGTTCGTGAATTAAGATTAATTGATGAACGATTGAGTTTTACAAGTTCACTTACACGAATGCCTGAGGAAAGAAGAAAATCAACAATAGCAATGCTTCGTTTATTTTTTGAAGCACTTTTTCTTATAACTTCAATTTGCTCTTCTGAAAACGCTGGTTTTATAATGACTGGAGCTTTTATTCGATGAATTCTTTTCATTGGACTCTTCAAGATAAAATCTTCCTCTTCCAGCCATTTATAAAAAGTCGATAAAATTCTTCTGACATTATCAAGAGTAACATTAGAACAGTTATTGATTTTCTGATAGTTTAATAAATATTCGCGTATATCTGCCGTAGAAACAGAACAAATGTCATGACCGATTGTATTTTCATAAAACAATAAAGTATTAAGATAAAAATTTTCAGTCCTTTTTGAACAACCTTCTATTCTTTTTGCATTAATAAATTGTTTTACAAGATTTGTTTTTCTTGATTTATTGTTATAAAGGAGTTTTTCAATTTCAATTTCCGTAAGAACTTCTTCCAGCTTCATTAATTGTGCATAAGAGAGTTCGCATTCCATTTTTGATAATATTTTATTTATAATTTCCTTTTCCATAAATAACTCCTATGTTGTTTATATCGGAATTATTCGAAATTGGATAAAACTTTTCTCATACAAATTACTATTTGTGGGATATATTCTAAATCACTTTTTAACATAATAATACTTACCATTCTCATGAATTGGATCTAAAATCCATTCATTGTCTTTCAAAACGTAAAAATACAATTTGTCATCAATAAGTATTATTTTCTTTAAGAAAGAAAAATGAACTGAAGGATAGAAATAAAAATCTTTTCCGTTCGTATAAATAAAACTTGTGTTTGACTTATAATGATATTCAAGATATGAATTATATTTTTTAATAGTGAATTCGTTCCCTGTATAAAAAGAAAGCTTGTCAACACTCTCGTTTGTTTCAGAATTATTTAATTCCCATTCGCCTAAAAGCTCAGAATTATTCATTGATTTAGTAAGAGAAGAAATAAACTGCTCTTGTTTTTCTATTGATTTTTCGACATAGTCATTTTCTTCAAACTTTTTATACATTTCAAAAAGTGTAAATGAATTTATTCCAAGAAGCCAATCATTTTCGACAGGAAAAGATGCTTTTACTTGTGCCGTACAGTCGAATAAAAGAAATATAAGTAGAAAAATAATATATAGCTTATTTTTTTTCATCATTCATCCTCTAAAATAAAAATTTGTTTTAAATATACTGGATTTTTGGGATTAGTCTTAAAAAATTTATTGAAATTAGAATTTCCCCTTGAAAATTCATTTACAGAATCTACTCCAGATGGATTGTATCCATTGTGGAGGATAGTTTGATTTTGTTCTTTGTCTATATATATAAATCCTGTATGTCCATTATAATCGTTATCATACACTTTATAAAATACATAGACACCAGCATCAAGTTTATCTGTCTTTCCTAATTCAAATACTGAATCATTCTTGATAAGTTCTTCTAAATTATCTTTTACGAGATTACCACTTGGATAATACTGTTTTTCGTCTAATCCTAATAAATTTACAACATCTTTTCCAAAAGTTGTACAAATATAGTCATTTACTCCGTAAGTTTTTCCTAATAAGCCTGCATCCTGTGTAACTTCTTTTAAGTGTTTAAAAGTTTCTTCTGGACTTTTATATTTTAATTCTCCAACAAATTTACCACTTATAGAATAAGAATCACTTGATTCAACACCATAATCTGTTGATACCCTGAGAGCATTGTCTTCATCCAACAAATTGCCATTTGTACCACTCGAATCACTTTCGCTTTTTGTTAATCCCCACAAATCCACATAATTCACTGGATCATTCAAGACATATGTATACCAGTTTCTTCCGTCACGGATTGGGTCAACAGTTGTGAATCGTGCATTTCTTGGCGAATAATCTCTAAAGCCATAATCATATAACTCTGTAGTAGCATTGTAAGGCTTTCCAAGGTAACCGAAATCAAGAGACTCAGTATTTAAGAACGAACCTGCCCTTCTGTAAGGGCTTCCAAATACATCGTAGTTAATGCTTCCAAAATCAAAGACACTGTAACTAGATGTTGTTCTTACACTGCCAAGAATATCAGTACCAAAATAAAGAGTTTCCTTATAGGTTGCATAATCATCATAACGTGTTGTGTCTGCACCCCAGAGGTTTGTCCAGCTGTTCCAGTAATGTTTGTGAGGTGAATATACGAGGTCTTCCTTAAATGTACCGCTTACACTTCCGTTTGCATAAAGCGGGTACATATTTTCTATGCTCAGATATTCAGGAGCTTCTTCCTGCCCATTCTTTGAACCGTGACCGCCACTTCCAAAGCCCCAGATACCGCCGAAGAAGAGGTAATAGAAGTAGTCTGCATAGCCGTAGCGGTTACCGTAGTAGCCTCTGCCACTATAAGGGTAGTAAGGTGAGTATCTGTTCTGGGCCTCAGTGTAATTTACAAAGCTTCCATTGCTGTCTGCGGTTCCCTGTCTTAAAATCTCAAAGCCGGTGCCGTCATAGAGGGTTCTGTTTGCAGTGTGACCTTCTGTCTGTGTAAGGGTACGCCTTCCAAAACCATCGTAAGCATAGGTTGTTGCTGTATAAGAATGTTCCGTAAGATCTGTAACGGTAGAAAGCTTCATACGGTTTGTTGCGTTATAGTCAAAGAATTTTACGCTGTAAAGGTTTTCAGACGAAAGCATATTGCCGTTTTTGTCATAGGTAAATCTTGTTCCCTTAAGGCTGTTTGTACTGTAAGAAACAGAATCATTTGTTGCTGCATGATAGATTTCATCGTTTTCACGGAAGGTAATGCGTCCGCCGATTTCTGCTTCCAGGTTTACAAGTTTTTCCCTGCCGCTGTAACGAAGTCTATTCTCGTCATCATAAGTATAATTTATGGTTCCATACTGAGTTGTTTTGGTAAGGCGGTTTGAATTATTATCGTAGGTATAATGCTCGCTCCATACATGCTGTCCTCTCTGGTTCATGAATGGAGGATTTTTGAATATTCTTTCAAAGGCTGTTTTAATCTGAAGCGATTCTTCGCCGGAATAAGTGTACCATTCATGTTCAGGATACTTAAGGTTAAGGCCTGCTTCGAGTGCTTCTTTTTTAGCTGCAAGTTCAAGGCTCTCTGAATACGGATAGTATACAGATTCTATTTCGCCTCGTTTATTATATTTATATACAGTTACTTCACCGCTTCCACTGACTGTAATGATGCGCTGCCCTTCACTGTTATACACATAACTTTCTGCAAAATATGTGTGTCCGTAACTGTCAGTTTCTGATTTTAGAATAACTCTTCCCAGAGTGTCGTAAGAAGTGTTTTCTGAAACACCATTTTTATAAAGACGTTTTGTTTCCCTTCCCATTACATCATAACTTAAGGAAACATACATTTTTGTAGTATAGTCTTCTACCTTCTTTACTTCTGAATTCTTTCCATAACTGTAAACAATGGTTCTTGAATCACTCTGAACTTTCGACTTTAAGCCGGCTTTGTTATATGTGTAATAAGTTGTTTCTCCGGCCCCGTGGTCGACCTGCGAAACAAGAAGCCCTGCTTTATTGTAGGAATAACTAATTGTTCCACTTTCTCCAGTAACGTGTAAAAGGTTTCCGGCCGGAGAATATTCGTAAACAGTTTCGCTTCCGTCTGCGTAATATGTTGTTTTTGTTCTTGTTTCAGGATTATATTCATACGAAGTTGTCTTTGATTCAAAATCCTTCTTCTTATTCAGGCTGCCTTCTTCATCATAAGTATAATACTGGGAATCTTCCAGTCTGTTTGTTTCATTTTCAAGACGTCCAAACTCATCATAATTATACTGATACTTGTTTTCATTTCCGTCTGTAATAGTTGTTTTTCTGCCACGCGGTGTATATTCATATTTTTCTATGACTTCACCGGCAAGTTTTACCTGTGTAACTCTGCCGAGTTCATCATAACTGTATTCTGTAAGGGCGCTTCCTCTTTCTTTCGAAGAAACCTGTCTTCCAGTTTCATCATAAACATATTCAGCTTTTGTACCTTCTGCATCTGTTACCTTTGTTACGTTTCCAAGGCAGTCATATTCATAACGCTCTGAAGTTCCGTCCCTGTAAGTAACCTTTGATACAAGGCCTAATGCATTGTATTCATATTTTGTTGCCTTATTATAACCATCATAAACGACTGACTGACGTCCGAGTGAATCATATTCGTATTTGACTGTATTCCCCTCACCGTCTGTTACTTCAATTACTTCTCCAAAGGCATTCAGCTTCATTGTCTTTGAATACAGGCCTCCGTAAACTGCAGTAACGGTTCTTTCCTTGTCTTTATAGCTGTAGGTTATGTATGAATCTACATTTGATTTATAAGTTATAGCATCTGCTTCTGTTATGTACTGTCCTGTTATTCTGCCTGCTTTGTCGTAGGTATACCAGGTAGTGTTTTCTTTTGTAACAGTTCTGTCCGGCAGCCCCTGCTCGTTATAGAAATACTCTGTTTTGTTTCCGAGTCTGTCTGTAACTGTTTTTACACTTCCGTCTGCATAATAATCAGTAATAACCTGTTTTTTGTTTTCTTCTCCAAGTCCCGTAAGGTTGCCGTTTGTGTATTCGTAGACATATGAGCCGCCATGAGAAGAGTTTTCTTTAAGTGTTCTTCCGGCATCTGAAAGCTGTCTTTCGCTTGTTTCTCCAAGGGCATTTGTTACGGATTTTATACGTCCCCAGTCATCGTAGTCGTAGCGTACTCCGCTGACTTCGCCTGTGAATACCTTCTTCCAGTTTTGATTTTTTCCTAGCTCAGGATATTCATATTTTTCCTGATAAGACGATTCGCTATCATTTTTTTCTGTCTTTTTTCCAGTTACCCTTCCAGCTCCATCGAATTTATATGTCGTTTTCCAGAAATCTTTTCCGTCGCTGTAAGTTACGCTTTCAAGCTCATTATTTCCTCTGTATGTATATTTCTCTAAAGGTATAGGATTTCCATTCTTGTCCGTGATTGATGGATCTGTTACTTCAAGAAGATTATGTTTTTTATCGTATTTAAGTTTTTTTATCCTTACTTTTTTTAAGATGGGGTCTTCTTCTCTTATTTCTACTAAATCTTTACGGTTATTATAGGTATAAGTTATTACCAGTCCGTTTGAATATGTTTCTGTTCTGGTTTTATTTGTATATACATATGTTGTTTCATTACCTTCGGCATCTTTATGATACTTTATTCTGTTTCTTTCATCATATTCATATTCTTCTTTTATTTCTTCTTTAGGGTTACTGGTTACTGTGGTTACACTTTTTATGTTCCCGTATTTGTCATGGTCATATACTTTTACGACTCCTAAGGCATCTATGGATTTTTTCAGCAGGTCTCCGTCATACCAGCCCTGGAATACATATTCATTTCCTTTTAATATATAGTTAAGATTTCCTTTGCCATCATATTCATAGAATACTTCAAATCCGTCCCGGTCTATATATTTCTCTACCTGATTGAAAGGATTATACAAAAATGTTTCCGAACTGACTTTTCCCGTTGAGTCTGTATATATTACTGACGTTCGGTTTCCTTTATTATCATATACATATTCTATAACAGTGTCACAATAATACTCATATTTTAGATTTTCATCTTCATCATATTCGTAAACCCGTTTAGTTCCGTCCGGATAATATTCTTCCTTTATATTGTGCTCATCGTTGTAGACATAAGTTGTCTTATTGCCATCTCCGTCTGTCTCGGTTACTGTTTTTTCCACAGGATTATAACTGACAGTCTGGGAAACTCCTTCCTCGTCTATACTTTCTGATGCCCATGTTTTTTTCAGTTCTTCTACAATAGCTTCATATTTTATTTCAATACAGCTGTTATCCGGTTTTATAATCTTGCACAGTCTGTCATCTGTTGTATAATCATAGGTTACCGTGTCGCCTTCGCTGTCTGTTACCGTTTGTAGCCTGTTTTGAAAGTCATAGCTGTATACAACTTTATCCTGTGGATCCCGGCTGTTTTCAATGCTTTTCAGTCTGTCTTTTACATAATAAAACTTATAAAGTACTTCACCATTAAAACTGATGGATTCCAGTTTATCTCCGTTATAGTTAATGTCTATGCCGACTCCGGCAAGATTTTCCATCCTTATAAGATGGCCGTTTGAACCATAAATCCATATCTGATTATCTTTTCTGTGCCATGTGACGGTGCCATCAGGATTGAGTGTTACTGTACTGTAATCGCCGGGGATAAGATTTTCTGTTGCAGAACCGTTTGGATATAAGTTTTCATCTCGTGAATAATCAGGTTCAGCAAGAAGTCTGTAGGTCCACGCTGTTCCTTTTTCATCATATATGTATATGACATCGTTTCCGCTGTTCAGGTTCTGTCCAAAGTTTTTTTCAAGAAGCTTCGCATTATAACTTTTGTTTATGTTATATTGCTTCAATTTGTTCTCAGTTTCTATTAATTTCTCTTTCAGTTGACTGAAAGCTTTTTCTTGATTTCGTATTACATTCTCTATAGCAGGTAACTCTATATCATATTCTTTTTGACAATTATCTCTTATTTTAGTATATTCAATAATTAAATCATTTAATAAATTAATAATTGGTTTTATAACATAGTGCTCTTCATATCCAGTATCCTTTAACTCTTTTAATTGCTTTTCATACACTGTAAGTTTATCATTACATTTTTTTATTTCACTTGAATAATACGAAATTAATTCGTTTTTTGTATCTTTAGTTTTATTTAAAATATCAAATGTCTTATTATATTTTGTTCGAATTTGTTCTGCTTCATTTTCAATATCATTTCGTAAACCTTTTATAAGTCGTGTATCTAATGTAAAATACCAATTTTCTCCAATATTATCGGAAATATATTTTCCACTATTGTAAAATCGACCGATATTGTAAGTTATTCCATGTATTGTTATTTCTAAATCATTCTCTGAAAATACATATTGTCCGCTTGTTAATAAAACAGGATCTATGCCTTCTTTTGAACCTGCTTTTTGATTGTCTTCTATTCCTTTATTTATATATTCAAATTCTTTTGAGTCATTTGAACCTATAATTTTTATTGCTGCTATTTTATGTTCTTCACATTCTTGATCTTTCTTGTCAAATTTTTGATCATAATACTCTAGAACAAATTTTTTTGCCTCATCAAAATCATCAAATGAAGGTTCTTCCCCGGATATCTCAAATGTTAGTATCGAGTATATAGGATCATCCTTTGTAGGAATTTTACAACCTTTTTTTTTATAGGTTTCGGGATCATTTGGATCTTCATCTGGATCTAAATTAAGATATACATTCCCATTATCCCTGATTCCTACCCATTTTAATTTACCGGTTTCATCTTTACCTTGATGTGGATCATTTACAGTGTTTGTACCAGTTTGTACTTGTATTATTACAGTAAATGCAAATACATTCTGTAGACATCCCAACACCAAAATTAAAGATAAATAAACTATTATTTTTTTTCTCATTATCCTTCCTTACTCTTCATCCCACTTGGTAAATGTATAAGTAATATCGCCAGTATCTTGTGTAATTTTCTGGTAAGCTTTTACATAGTAACATTTACTAGAATCAGGTTTGTAATAAACCTGTGCTTTATATGTATAGCCGTTTGCAAGAGTAGTTGTAAATGGGATTGTATAAGAATTTTCATTAATTAAACATTGTTCATTTAGTACTGGAATTATAAGTTCAAGACTTGCAACAGTTGTATCTTTATTATCATTCAACAAATCGAGATAAAGATACACTGGAGTTTCTTGACTTAAATCAACAGTTGATTTATCTGTAAAATCTTTTGGAATAATTATAGAACAGTTTTGAGTGTATATTTCGTCAATAACTTTTGCATTCTTTGATAAATCTGCGTGCAGAATATTCATTTCAGAATCAACTTCAAGCTGATAACCTTCAGGGATTTCATTTGAAAAGCCATTTTTGGTGTAGAATGATATAAGATCATTTTTTGAAATTCCGTTATTTTTCTGTAAAGCTGTTAAGGTCAACTGCCAGTTTGCTTCATGAAGTTTAGTCGAATATTTTGTTATAGAGTTATTATCTACAAGTATTTTTTTTCCTGAGAAATATTGGGTCTCAAATGAATCTGCATTGAAAGCGAAATCAATATAATGATTCTTAAATACAGCTGGAACTTTAATACTCAGATATAGGTTTTTGTCTGCTTTTTCTTCCAATTGATTTATCAGGCTTTCTGAAATTAAAAAATGCCTTTGCGCTTCTTCTACAGTTGGAAGTATTATTTCTGCTGGCAGGATATCTCGTAAAGCAGCGATTATTTGAATTATATCCCTTTCAAAATATGGAGAATTCAAAACAGCCTGTAAGTTATAATCACACAAACTTTCATTGATATTTGAGATTATAAGACCATAAGGATTTTTACCTGTATTTAAGGCCATCAAAAAACGGATTATATTTTGTGCAAGAATTGTACTTTCTCTGGTTCCGTAAATTGTTGCAGCCTTCGCTATATGTAATGGACTTATACACCTTCTACAAGGAATAGAAAATCCAAGCTGCATTTGTCCAATATAAAAAGAAACTTCGTCACCTCTTTTGTAACAGAAACGACCATTTCTATCTGTAGTACCACTCATTCCAGATGGGAAGGTTTTATATCTAAGTCCACAAGTTGGAGCATCAATAAAAAATCCTTCTTCTGTTGGTAATGAACTATTATCTTCCGAAGAAGAACTTCCGTTGCTCGTATTTGTACAGGAGAATAAACAAAACAATAAAATTATAATAACTAATAAATTTAATATTTTTCTCATAATTTACCTTTTGATATTTTACGACTGCTTTTTTATTTTTACAAGTTTAAATATTCATATATGATAAAATATTCATATATGATAAAATATTCATATATGATAAAAACAATCGTATATGATTAAATTATGTAGATGAAAAAAACTATATATACTTCATAAGGAGATCTGAAAAACAAACTCCACATAAGCTTCCCAAAAACATTATTGGAATAAAGGGGATCCTTGTTTTCTTAATATTCTTTTTAAAACATATTTTTAAGATAATAAAAAGCAAAAGTCCGATTAATGAAGATATTAACCCAGATATGATAGTTTTTGGAAAGCCAGCTATAAAACCACAAAATAAACTGTAATGAATATCACCAAAACCTATTCCTTTATCAGTTATTATCCATACAAGTAGAAATACGAAAAATAAAATAACACTTCCTAAACAATGATTAAAAAATAACTGAAAAGAACTAATTAAATATAAAGTTCCACATATAATTATTCCAATATAATTTATTAAAACTGATACTTGCATAGTTCTTATATCTAAATATGAATTAATAAGTGAAACCAAAACAAATACAATAAAAGCAATGCTTATACTCATCAATCTGAATATAAAATACCAGTGATTTTTTATCAAGTTTGACTTTCATATACTTTACAGTTTTTTTCATCAATTGCCATCTTATATTTTTTTTGAGAACTCTTTATACTGTCTCTATGATATTAAAAAACTTTATAGTTTTTGAAGGTATAGATGGAGCGGGGACTTCTACTCAGATTAAGAGGCTGGTGGAAAGGGATAATTCGCGGTTTGTGGCTACGGCGGAGCCTACTTCGGGGGAAACCGGGCGATTTTTGAGACGGATGCTGGGCGGAGACTTTTCGGTTGACGAAAAAACTAATGCCTACCTCTTTGCGGCAGACCGCTGCGAACATATTTTTGGAAAAGGCGGAGTACAGGAGCTTTGCCAGGCAGGCAAAACTGTCGTTAGTGACAGATATTTCTTTTCCAGCATGGCATACCAGAGCGTTTCCTGCGGTGAAGACCTGCCACGTTTGTTAAACTCCCCTTTCCCGCTGCCAGAATACCTCTTTTACTTTGTAATAAACCCCGAAATCTCATTGGGCCGTGTAACAGCCCGAGGCGAAAAAAAAGAAATCTACGAAACCCTCGAAAAACAACAAAAAATCGCCACCCAGTATGAAAAAGTAATCAGTGAATACGAAAAATCAGCCAGCGAAACGGGAATGAAAATTGTTCGCATTGACGCGAGCAAAGATATTGAAAGTATTGCGGATGAGATTTGGACTATACTTAAGAACCAATCACACATTATGCAAATAAAAAGGGGCGGAGTAAAAAAAGGCCTTATGCTGCATCGAGGGGTCTTTGGCGATTAGCCATAAAAAAAATCCGAGGATTTTGCAAAGCAAAACCGCAGGATTTTTTCACAAAAACCAGCTC